>JAEEGL014312448.1_pt1 | contig 29285 bp, 28 predicted proteins | sample 9134231 | NCBI WGS metagenome assembly JAEEGL01 (sample SAMN16246548, study PRJNA631951) | gut metagenome | biome: gut microbiome; feature: rumen; material: fiber-attached | host: Bos | place: Iran: Karaj | collected 2018-10 | reverse complement strand
TGTATTATGTCTCGATCTTACGGGAATGAAATATTACTTATTCACTCAACGGGACAATTTTCTGAGTACGTCGCTGATTTGAGATGTTTGAAGCCGTGGTTTTAACTTGTACTGATAACTCTCTAATCTCTTTGATGTAATAAAACCGGGTTTTTTGATGATTTATGACAGATTTTCGATGATTTCTGTCATTTTCGCCCCCGAAAAGGGCATTTTATTACATCAAACGGCTGGCTTTAGCCCGGTTGACAGCTCCGAAGGCCGCGCGGCCACAACCATCCGGCTTATCTTGTTTATCCGGGTAAAGAAGATGTGATAAAATATCTTTTATAACCTGTGGAAAAGGGGAATGATTATGGCAAGATTTCATCATTACAGTTACGGCAAGACAATTAACGATTTTCAAAACATAACCAATTCGAGTCGCGCGGCGGAAAAAGCTGCCGAAGCCAACAGAAACATCAGCGAGCTCAAGAGCGAGATCCTGAGTGTCAAGGTCATGATCCAGGCCATGTCTGAGATCATGATCGAAAACGGCGTAAGCATTGATCAGATAAATGCAAAGATCAATGAGATCATGGAAAGACCCGAGACTTTCGAGCCTTTCGAGAAGCTGTCAAAGCCCTGCCCCAAATGCGGCAGACTTATCCTGGATAACGGTACTGTGCCTCTTACGGGAACATGCCTTTACTGCGGTACGGTAGTCAGGTTCCCTCCGCAGATCGAGATGGAAAATGACGAAGAGGACAGCGACGGATCAGAAACCGGCGCAACAGAAAACACGGATCAGGACAGCACGTTCTGAGGTCTGTCTAATCACTACTTAACCTTTACTCACAAAACGTTCAGCCTAAGCTGTACTTCTCTTTAACGCGCTCATCGGGCTGGTATCCGTCCAGGTAATCATCGGCCATGGAGATCAGCTGATCGTAAGTTACCGGACTGAGTATATAGAGACCTGAGATATTATCGGGATTGCTGTACGTCAGATCATACACCACAAGAGCTCCGCTCTGCTTCTCGCTGCCTGCCAAAACGCAGTCATTAACGTTGTAGATATTTTTGAAATCCTCGTCATAGACATACAGGTTCCAGGCACTGAGATAGTAATATCCGCTCCGGGGGTCATAATAAAACACGTTTATTTCGCCTTCGATGGAATAGACCGTCTTAAGCTTTTCACCGGTGGAGGAATCATAAATGTGGACTGCGCCGTCATATAACTGAACAAGTCCTAAGCCGGCGTTCCGGCACATTGCGACTCTTTTTATCCTGTTTTGTCCGAACCCGGTCTCGCTCTGCATAATAAGATCGACAAATGCGGACGCGGCGGGATTCTCATAGATCATCTGGACCTGAACGGAATCGTATGTCAGCTCTTCATAATCACCCGCAGTTACAGCCATATAATCTGACTGCCTGAATGTATATGTATAGATATGGTTATCGCCTGTTATGGCGCAATACAGTTTTCCGTTTCTGAACTCCTTCATCCGGGAATAATTTACCTCTGTGGAAATTGTATCGTAAGAGGAATATTGGCCGTTCATGATCTTATAGATCCGGCCATCAGAATCAATCAGATAGATCGCATTACCTGAAATAAATGTCCGGATACTGTAGCCGGCTTCAAATCTGTCCACTTGGTTAAGATCCTTATCAAATATTGTCACATCCGCCTCGGACACAACAACCACATCATCATTCAGGACAGCCATTTTATATATGTCGCTTACGGTTGTGCTCTTCACCGTTCCGTCAGCCGCATCCATAATACAAAGGGAATAAGTATAATCTTCATCCTGCTTCCAGATAATGCTCTTTCCGTCAGTTGTAATGTCATAACATACCCTGTTAGCAACCGGACTCCGGCGGCAGCTGCCGCTTTGCATATCGACTGTATATGCAGCAGTTGTCTGGCTCCCGTAATCTATGACAAAGACCCAGCATTCATTTGTGCCGGAAACAAAATCCACCATGACATCATACATGTAAGATTCTTCAGCAGGACAATCGATATTACATAAGCTCCTGCTTCCTATATAAGGCGTGAGTATATCACCGGACTTGACGGCATATCCTTCTCCTCCGTTATTGGAATACAGATGCGCTTCGTTTATTCCGAGATCCGTCACGGTCTCTGTATCAATATCGAAATAACAATAATTGTCATCCAGTCTTTTGTAGACGAAGCCGTTTTCGCCGTCGAAAACAAAGTGCGAATTATCATTTTCCTCAAAACTCAGGACAGTTGCACCGGAATTCATATCAACAATGTATCTGACATGATCAAGATCCCTGACCGAGGCATATCCGCCGTCCGGAGATATGGTCATCTCGCCTAGCACTGAGCATGGCAGCAGAACATCATTATCGCATCCGAAAGTATTCGGCAGGTCATAGACTCCGAGCGCGTTTGTGAGAGCTTTTGTCGCAAGCTCGCTGTAGTTGTCAGTCTTCTCATCAGGAAGCGCGAGCCTTGCGGCGTATACGGCATCTTTGCGCTTTCCGTCACGAAGCAGATTATCCGATGTCGCGGCAAGCGTGTCCGCATACTTGAGGCTTATTATCTCATTCTGGCGCGCGATCTCTTCGTTCTGCTTCAGTATCTCCGCGTTCTGTCCCGCAATCTTGAAAAGGAACCCTAAGCTGACAGCCAGGAATGCTACCAGAACTCCGAAAACGGCAAGCACGCGGTTTCTCGTGTGCTTATACTGTTCCTGTCTGTGCCTTTGCTGCAGATCGTCGAACCCTATGCCTAAGATCGCCGCTATAAGGCGCATTGCGGCTTTATCAATCTTGGGTTTTCTTTCTTTGGCGTTCTCACCTCTGCAGTCAGCGGCAAGCGGTTCCCTCGGAACTTTGGTCCAGTAGGGTTTGCCGTCGGCGCCGATCTTGTAGAGATCATCGTAGAGTATCTCCGGAGGGAACGCTTCCATCGGCTCGCCATCAGCCAGCACGAGCAGGACGTGTTTTCTGTCATGGAGCCTGAGGAATGACTCGATCTCTTTCCGGCACCACTGGGATTTAAGATACTCGGGGGAACATATAGATATAAGGAAATCGGAATTCGCAATCGCTTCATTTATGGCCTGCGTCAGATCGGCTGCCACGGAGAACTCGGTCTCATCACGGAAAACACGGCTGAGCCTGGTCCTGCCGACCTTCTTCGCAATGTCCTTGGGAAGGCGGAATCCTTCAAGTCTCTTCTGCAACGCGGACGCTATTTCACTGTCAGGCTCACAATGCCTGTAGCTTATGAAAGCATCGTATTTTCCTGTCTTTGCCATACCCTCAGCCCGTCCTTTCAGCCTGCCGCGCCGATCATGAGCATCGGAACAAGCGTAAATAACAGGATCACACCTATGCCGATCGTGACCACGATAAGGACGATGTTCTTCCTGATCTTGGATTTGATTTTTCTCTGCAGTGTCTGGAGCCGCGAAGAGGTATAGATAAGGCTTGATGCCAGCGCTGCATAGACCGCTATTATGGCTATGGATTCGATGATTCCGCAGATCACACTGCCTGGGGTTCCGAAAGCCTTGGTTACGCCGAAGATGAACATGCCGCAGATTCCGGCTATGGCGTAGATCCTGGCCTTGACCGCCATCTTCTCCTTCTCTTTGTCGGCATATTCCGCCACGTCTTTGATGCCGGAGCCGTCTTCTTCAGGGAGAGCGGCATTTCTCTCACCGTTCAGGATCTCTCTTACGTCCAGCTGATAGTAGTCAGCGATCTCCACGAGGATGCTGATGTCGGGCATGTTGCTGCCGGTCTCCCATCTTGAGACCGTCCTTGCCGACACATTAAAGACGTCGGCTAACTGTTCCTGGGTGAGGTTTTTCTCCTTGCGGAGTTCCCTCAGAAAGGCTCCGATCCTGACCGTGTCCATGCTTTTCTCCCCTATTTTTCTTTTTCCATGCGTATTCTACCACAAAGGCAAGAAATGCCCAATTTATAAGGCTTCCGGGCTTATAGACAACCTTGTCCTGAAGCCGTTCCGGGGCCTTAGTCGTTCCTTGTCGTGTATCTTTTCGAGCCGCTTTGCTATGGTCAGGGCATCAAAAACAACCAAGGAGAAACCAACATGAATACAAAGGATAAGATCAAGAAAATTTTAGCAATAGCATTCTCACTCTTTATGGGAAACGGACTGCTCCTGACATTGGCAAAGCTTTTTCCCTCTCAGATAAATGCCATGTTACCCTCAAACGAAAACTACAGATCTTTAGTGGTCGAGCTCATCGGAGCGGTCATATCTCTGGGCCTTATATTCCTTTTTAGAAAAACTGACGTCCTTAAGTTCAACTTAAAGTCATTCGCAACAGGCCTTGTCTGCGGACTGCCGTTAATAGTGACATACTCGCTTCTGCTGGGAGCAGGCCTTATGAATCTGCCCGGCAAGACTCTCATACCCTCAACCGCGATCGTTATGGTCGCGATAAGATGGTTCCTTATTGGCGTAGCTGAGGAAGGACTTTTCAGAGGCGTCGTTCAGGAGCTCTTCATGGACATCTTCGGTTCAGACACCAGAAAAGGCGTGATCTTATCGATAGTCTGCACGGCAACGCTCTTCGGCCTTAACCACTTCCAGAACCTCCTCGCAGGAGTATCGCTTCCCATCGTGCTCATCCAGGCATCATCCGCGGTCGCCTTAGGCCTCGTGTTCGGTGCGATCACATTCAGATCCGGCAGGATCATCTGGCCCATGGTATTGATCCATGCACTCGTCGATGCTTCAGGCTTCATCTATAAGGGCATGCTCTGGGGTGCATCAGATGTCGAGTCGATCAACAGGCTTGACGCAAAAAGCCTCGTCCTGATCCCCATCTTCACCGGAATCTTCATCTTCCTGATGAGAAAGAGCAAGACGGAGGCTCTCGTTAAGGCAGATAACGGTGCCAAGGCACTGGCTTGAGGAGGTGATCAGTTCTCCTCAAGATATACAACATCGATAGTGCCGCCGGCCCAGTGCTCACTAAGATAAGACACCTGGCAGTCCAGACCCGGGGCCGCAAGATAATGGTAATCGGTGAACTTAATGAGAATTGTCACGGTATTGCCGTCGCGCTCAAGAAGTGTCGCCGTGGCATTATAACAGCTTGCTGTACAGGCCGTTGAATTCCCTTCAGGACCAAAGTCGCCATAGAAAAAGTCAACACTGATGCTGTCATCAGGATCAATTGGCCAGTCCTTTCCGTCAGCTAAAGTTGCGGTTACCTTTACCCCGACCGCATCAGCAGTCAGATCGGATCCTTCCTTAATTGCAACCATGCGCGAAAATACCGAATTATTCAAGTCGAGCCCGTCAAACTTTATCAGGATCTCATCGCCTGCAGATGCCGTTTCAAGCGGCTCACGGTTGCCGGCAGGATAAGCGCCCATCTCAGTGACAGTGGTCGTGATATGATCCGAGCCGCCAAAAGAATCAGAAAAGACCTCGAACGCCTCACCGACAAGCCTTACTTCATCGCCGACCCTTACTGTTCCGTTAACCACTCTGGCGCTGAGACTTCCGTCCATGTAACCGGTCCATCCGCCCAGAGTGATGATCAGGTCATCATCTGTCAGATCTCTCATGGTCCTGCTGCTGAGGTCAGTCAATCCTGCCTCACTGATGGCAGCCGTTACGTCAGATGCGTTGCCCGTCTCACCTGCCCCGCTGCCATCTGACTGTTCGGCTGTCTCATTTACAGTCACATCTGTCTTAACCGGCTCCCGGTCTGCCTTTTTGGTCATCACGCCAATAGCGATACCGACGACTGCGCCTACTCCTACCACTGCGGCAATGCTGCCGATCAATACTTTATTTATCATTATCTCTGTTCCTTTCTTAGCTGCTGAGGCAGCAACTTTTGTTGTGGCTCCCGCCCGGGAAACCTGTGCTGATGCGGACAGAGATGCTATTTTCGCGGGCATGGCCTTGAAAGGCACCTGCTCTGCTTCTTTTATAAAGAGCTTGCTCAGGAACGGCAGAGCCATACCGAACAACTTCGTCTTGTTATCTTCTTCATATTTCTCGACCTCCTTCTTGATCTTGTTTCTGGCAAAATTCAGACGGCGGCGCACCGTTCCTTCCGGAACGCCGAGCGCTTCGGCGATCTCTTTGGTGCTCATCTCATCAAAATAGAACAGGATAAGTGTTCTTCTGATATCTTCAGACAAAGAATTGCTGATGATATCCATGATGATCCTTCTCGCATCTTCAGATTCGACGATCGAATCAGGAAGGAAATCCTCCGGGACTGCTTCAACGCTGTCAAAGAACTCTTCATCCATATTGCCGGTCTTCTCAAGCCTGATCCTGTTAAGACTTTTGTTTGCAGCGATCTTTTTGAGCAGGGCCGTTGCCTTGCTGAGATCAGTCATACCGCCATACGATTCCATAAATGCGATAAAGCTTTCCTGAACGATGTCCTCTGCATCGGATTCATTCTTTAATAGCTGCATAGCCGTCCAGAATACGGGTTTGTAAGCTTCGTTATAGATCTTTTCGAGTTCTTTCTCGGTCATCTTTTTGCCTCCTTTCTATCCGCATCTGCTTACTTAACAACTAAGCGGAGCGAATTGTTCGCTGGTCGGGAAAATTTTTTCGGCCTTTTATCGTACCACTTCAAGCACAAAGCCGATTACTGAAAACAGATTGCACATGCAGTGAAAACACATACTTATGTAGATGTTCTTCTTTTTGTATGCAACATACGCAACCGGAGCGAACACCAGGATCCTGAATATGTTATTAAACGGCAGCCAAAAATGATAAAGCGAGAAAAGTATTGCTATCAGTATTGGCGTAAATCCGTTTTGTATGCGGAAATGCGATGTAAGATAACCCCTGAAAAATAGTTCCTCTGTTACCGGTCCTATGATCACATTAAAGAGTCCGTAGTATATGCAGGTAATCAGTATGACCGGTCTCGAAAATGACTTGACGTAATCGATGTTCTGCCAGTCAAAACCTGCAGGCAGGCGGCTTAGCAGAGCCTGCCTCAGCGGCTCAAGCAATTTGTTTTCGAGAGGAGCGACAAATACAGACCATAATCCGGCCAAACTGAAAAACAGAAACGCAAAGAGCAGCGTTTTCCATATCGATACCCTGCCCTGCTCTGATAAAGCGCTTTTCAATGAATATGATCCGTATTCTTTTTTACTGGCGAAAAGGATAATGCCAAGTTCGGCCGGAACAAGAGTAACTGTACCAATAAGGCAGAACAACAGGATATAGGGCATCTGACAAAAATGACCCAATATCAGATAACTAAGGCTCAGAATAGCCGTAGGAAAAAGAATATACAAAAGCAATTTCTTTATAGTTATCCGGTTCATGCTAGTTCTTTAGATTGATGATCTGTCCGGCTGTTACTCAATAATAAAGCTTTCTGTCTTCAGATCACAATAATATCTCCCGCTATTTGCGTTGAATCTCAAAACACAGTAATCGGGATCAGTGACACCGTCCTTATAGAACATCGTGTCACCCTTGCGCCAGATCATATCTTTTGTCTTTTGGTCAGTTAATACTTCCATCGTGCCTTTCAGCATGACACCTTCATACCTGACCAGCCCTTTATGATAGAAGTAGATGCAGGCATTCGGGTTGTTCAGATACTGTTTTACTCTCATCGAGGAAGTGTTTGTCGAGAAATAAAACCGGTTTAAACCTTCAATCCTCCTCGGTTTGAGCATTGCCTTTACATTCGGAAAACCGTCTTCGTCCACTGAACAGATAAAAGCAACGCTTTGTTTTCTGATAAAACTCTCAATCTTATTTCTTTCCATATTTATTATCCCGCTGCAACTACATTTAAAGATAAATAACCAAGCTGATCCTAACAACAAACATACATTTATTCAGCTATTAATACAAGAAATCACGAATTAAACCTTTTGTAAAGTCTATCAGTTTAATCTGCTGTAATCCTGAAAACTCATAAAATCACTCTTTATTCATAAGGATAATCCGGTTCAATTTTGTACTCTACAAATCCTGCATCCAATATTTCTATCATGTCATGGACTTCAAGTGCATCTCCTACAAAAATGACCAGAGGTGCATTCATGATAAGTTCCTTCGATTTCAACAGATTACGGTGTGAAACCTGGTTAACTGCACGCACTATCTCAACTGAAGGTTCATTGCCTTCCAGCAATATGATCGAATACTCTGTTTGGTCTGCGCATATCGGATCGACATATGTTGTTTCCTTCATCAGTTTATCATCAGGAATTCCCAGAAGATTATTGACTAAGCTGTCGATCAATTCTGCTTGTGATTCCAAATAATCAGGTGAGTGCTTAAGCTTAAGAATAGATATATTACTCAGATTTCTCCACCACTCAGGAACGCTGCCGCTTCCGTGTGAATAGTTATGACACTTGCTGCACCATACCCAAGAACCGCCGTGATGTTTCTCATCATAACGGTGCATATAAATATGACCGGATTTGGAACCGCAGACAGGACAAACAGCAGGAAAAGGACAATTGAACTCATGTTCCTCTAAAAGTTTGTACAGCTTCATTATGTCATCGTTATCGTCATGCCACATATGATTTACCTCGTAATATGCCTAAAACTATGACACCCACGTAAGCTGCTCATTCTCCAGAATTAAGTTATCACCATCCTGCTTAATATCATAGACGAAGCCCCGGCCAAACTTTGGACCGTAAGACATATCCACAAAACCCCTCATGCGCTCAATATCCCAATAGAACGAAGAAGCAGCAAATCGGAAATACACACGGCTGCTCGAAATGTCATTTTCCAGTTCCTGTCCTTCTTCTGAAACTGTTAACTCGCCATCTTTATATATCCAGCACTTTGCAAAACTCTTCTTGTAGAAATGTTCAGTCCTGCGCACAGCATTAAGCATTTCGATCCTGAGAAACTGAAGCGGAGGGACTGATCTGTCCATCTCTTCAATCATTTTCTTTACTCTTTCCCGTTGAGCCTCATCTTCAATGTCATTAAGAAAATCATCCAAACTCTCATCGGGATGGATCATGTTCTCATAATGCTCGATGCACTTATTCAGCAGAACTTCCTCTAGTTTCATCAAATCAATCATAAATCTCAAATGCCTCTAAATTATTGCCTCAGATCTCGCAATACCTGTTCTGCAATATTACCTACGGAAAATCCATAACTTGAATTTTCCGTTGCGGGCGGACATCTCTTTATGGAAACCTGCTTTTCAATCAATGGAATAGCAGACTTTATTCTGTACTCTCTAGCCAAGAGTATGCCGTCATACTTGAGCCGGAGGTCCTTATCTTCAATTAATGCAGATATGATCTGCTTCTGTAAGCCTGTCTTATCCTTAAGCCAGATCCTGAAATATGGATAGAACTTTTCATAATCATCTTTCAAAATTGAAATGTAGTTCTCAGTCCAGTACCCGTCATTAAAATCCATATACTCACGGGAAAAGACCAAATACTTTTCTGTTAATTTTCCCTTTACGATCCAAATCCCTGAATGATCGAATACTGTCATAGATGAAGAAAGATAATCATAATCCGACTTCTTAACTCCATCACTAAAGAATAACCTAAGGTAATCAGCAGTTCTCTCATTGATAAGAATGCCTTTACTATTAAAGTCTTGTTCCAGTAACGGAGAACTGTCCAATTTGTGAATAATGCGGCCTTCTCTATTCCATATTCTTTCAGAGATTATTTCCCCGTGATCGAGTATGGTTTCATCCTGAAGCTGTCCATTCGGATATACCGAAAACCATCTTCCGTGACCATTACCGTCAACAAAAGGCCATTCGGTATGGATCCCTTTGTCATCGTCCACGGCCGTTCCCGTAAACGGCTTACCTTCATACAAAGCATCCTTGTAGATATCTATCTCAGAAAGTTCCAAATCATCTATAGAAATCTGTTTATTTTCCATAACCATTCTCCTGTTACCATGAAACCAAACTCAAATATCTGCTGTCAACTCCGTTAGCGGTAAGTATGCCACGGATTTTCGAATGCATCTTAAGCAACAGTTTAGCGTTAACAGGATCATTGCCGTCAAAAGTCTTTTTGCAATCCTTTCGCTTCCAGGACGCTATATTCGAAGCATCAAGGCTTATAGTCCTATTGCCATTTCTGAAAAAGAATCCATTACCGAAGCCATCCAGCACTGGTGGAAACTCGACCTCATCAATGTCAAAGACAGCTTCATTCTTGCTGATGATATCCTTTATCTGACCGATTGCATCTTTGCTAAGAGAATAGTTTTTGGTAAATGTAAGATCAGCGGGAGCATGCGTGGCATACCAGACCATGCACTTAACATTGTCTTCCGCGCGGTCAAAGACATTCAAACTGACTATTGGAAAACACCAGGCATTGGACAACAGGTATCCGAAGATCTTGTCATTATTCTTCCCGGGATCTTCCAAATCCATCTCTTCATCTATCTCAGTTGAAATCTCCTGATAGGTTTTGCTGAGATTACACAAAAACTCAATATCAGTCTCTCTGTCGTGCTCGAAAAGCGAAGGTTGTATTCCCTGCCTGACAAGTTCCTTATAACACCTGATGATGTTATTTACGCCCTCTTCACTGGACATGTTATATGTCAGCAAATAATCAGAATCATGGAGTCTCCTCTTGATCTCAGAAACCGGAAGAGGTTCAATATCTTTGACTGTTTTGACCACTTTCACAGCAGGAGAGTCAACGGGAACTTTTATTCCAATCTGTGCGCTCATTGTACGTTACCTCCACTATAAATGTAGAACCTGAATTAATCCTGTGCCATACTCTCGTTTTTATACTTTTCAACTGACTTTTCCGCCAAGTGCCAATCCAAAAAACTGTTAATATCTTCTATCGAATCCAGAATGCGCCACCGGAACTCATCATTTTCGCGCAACTCCTTAATTATCAATGGCTTAACAAGATGTTTTTCCAGTTGGCCCTTCGTTCTGGCTATATATGCCAATCCCAAAGCTGCATTAGCTCTTACAACCGGTTTGTCCGATTCAAATGACTTAATGCAAATCATCTGAGCCTGCTTCCAGTCAACCATTGTTTGTCCAGCTCTCAGCGGCAACAGAATACGTTCAGTCTCCGTACCAGATTCTAGAATTCTTATCGCTTCTTCATAAGTAATATCTTCAAGTGGTCGATATACAGGTTTTGGAACGGATACACCGAGTTTCTTATACTTCTCAGGATTCTTAATGATGTCAATGATCCTGTAAAGCTCTGTCTTAATACCTTCGTAACCAATTACTCTATCCAATTCTCTCATGCTTATTTACCTCGATTCATTTAGCTTATGGCTTGATTATAAATGGCAGGATGTACCTTATTAGTCGCATCACCCGAATGTGATCTTCTTGTTGCCAATCACAAAATACTTTACATATTTCCTCGGATTAACGATCTTATCGATCTCGTACCACTTCTGCCAGATCTCTCTCCAAGGTAACTCTGCTTCACCATTACCGACAGGTCTGTAGTCTGCAATCGCACGAACATCATGCTTAATGATCTTCCAGCTCTTCCCGAGTCTGATAGCCCTCTCTGCGGCACAAAAAACTTCATGATTCAGATTCTGCTTGGCTGACAGAATACTAAGAAGATCAAGCTTCTTCTCAAGTGCAATATCCGCCTGACTGATACAATCCAGAAGAATCTGATACACATATTCATCATCCTCTTTAACGATACTCTTCATCGTCTCATCCGGAACTTTGCAGCATGTCATCACATTGAAGATCTCATCTTCAGTTAATTCTTCATCAGGACCTTTGAACGCTTTAATATCTTCTATTGTATTCACGTCGATCCACCTGTCCTCATTGATCAGATACAGTCTGACGGGTTTGCCGAGAGTACAAAGGCACAGCATATTCGCATACGTATTGAAGTCATTGCCGTCCCAAATCGCCAAGCCGGTATCTGCCATTTCAATCATGTTGAAATCGCGTTCGATACCCCTTGAATATATCGTGCTGCCCCAGCCGTGCACACTGAAATGCAACTCGTCCCATTTCCCGAGATTGAGATTCGTCCAGCTCTTGCCTCCCGCGATACATACTGTAACCTTCTTATATTTCGACGTTTTCAGATAATCCTGCACCATGGCAGATGCGATGGACATGTCGTCAACCAAAATCTCGGTTTCATCTGCCATAAGTTCATCGAGATGCCTGCAGATGCTTTCCGGAAGCTGCCACTTTCCGTCATCCCTGTTTATCTGTCTGATTCCGAAAATAAATACTTTCATCATTCGGTCCCTCCTTTCTAGAAAACGAGCACCCTTACTCTGTTAAACATGAGCGAGAACTTATCCCAATCAATATCCCTGTGATAGTGCCCGAAATACCAACGGTCGAACTTCAGCTTATGCTCTGTGATCAATGAATCAAAAAAATCCGTCAGCCTGTTTCCGGACCTGTCAACAATATCAGCCATAGGACTGCCTGGTTTTCCGATGAGATCACTATTGAATATCACAGGGATGTTCTCCCTTATGTACCCTTCCGGCGCACAGTGCGTCAGCACGATATCGACTTTGAAATCCACCCTGCTCAGATTCCTTAATGCTTCTTCATATTCTTCATCAGAGGGCAGTTCTCGTGCCCACCAGGACTCACCTTCTCTGCGGTATTGCTTGTCAGTGGATTCTGCTCCGCCCATCGTGAAGATCGTGAATCCCTGAAGCTTAAACACCTGGCCTCTCATCAGATGAATAACGCGGTCACTTATCTTATGAACCTTGCCTCCGTGCCATTCCTCAACAGGATATTGATCAAGGAGGTCGTGGTTCTCGTGATTGCCGTCAATAAAGAGGGTCGTAAAAGTACGCTGATTATATATCCTTTGAACATACGCATCTTCCTCATCGCCCCAGACACCGCCAAAATCACCCAAAACGATCAGGTAATCCAAAGACGGATCCATAGTTTTCTGCTCGGGGAAACGGGAAACATTGAGTTTCTCCCAATCTTCAATTCCGTGTGTATCGCCTGTAATGTAGATCATAAAAATATCCTCCCTTTTTCTCTTTCATTATAGAAAGGAGGATGTACTAGATATGGTGCATCGAAAATCAGTCGTTCTCTAATTGCCGTTTATGTATTATCTTCATAATTCTTTCGATCTGTTATAGGAAGAAATTTATCAGACAGGATGTCCCTGATTTGGTACTGCATTTTTCTAAACAACTATCCTCGCAATCTTACCCCACGGCGGGTCGACCTGATCGTTATTCAGCAGCCACAGCACGGGGATTCCCATGGCAAGATGTTCTTTTGGGAACGGCGCAAATCCGTCAGTCATTATGATTATGCTCGCGGGTAGATTATCATTCATATGCTTTTGGACATATTCGAAAATGATCTGGAAGTCGGTTCCGCCTCCGCCCTTGGGACGGATTATCTTGAACTCGTCTTCGTTTTCGAATGGCTTGGGTTCAATGATCGCAGCATCGAAAAAACCAAGCCATCCCTTCAGCTTTCCTCCAAATTGGTCAATGGCTCCTTTCACCTCCGAATAAGCCGCAGTGATCATATCATCAGACATGCTTCCCGATGTGTCGATCATGAACAGGATATCTTTGACTACATTATCCTTATCATTGAAATCCGGAAGGAAAAAGGGACTTTCGTCAAACCTTCTGTCAGGAGGGGTAAACGAATAATCGACTATCTCCTCCTGAATAAAATCATTCAGTATCGTGCGCCAGTCGGTCTGCGGTTTTTTCAACTCGCCAATGAGCCTCTCTGCAAACATGGGCAGCAGGCCGCGCTGGTTAGAAGGGTCACGTATTGATATCACTTCCGCTGCATCAAGAGTCCTCTTCACCCATACGTCTCTTAAAGTGTCATCCTCTTCTTCCATGCCCCATCTGGTATGGTCATCCCAAACTCCGGGCTGGTCATTTTTCTCGCACTGCTCTTGTTTGGCTCTTCCGAGAGCACTCCCCTTGCATTCGCCCTTTCCGGGTTTACCGCCGCCGCTCAAGCCTTCACTATCACCGGAATCATCGCCATCGCCAGAACCATCACCATCGACTGTCAGGCCAGACATTCCTTCAGAGCTGCCCGACTTATGATTGCTCTTTCCTTTTGACGGAGCAGAAGACAACATCTGATACACCTCTTCGGCGGTGTATTCCCAGCCCTCCGAACCGTCGGGCGCCTTATGAATCGATTCGCCGTACTTTTTCAGCGTAATCGACAGCGGATCCGAATTATTCGACTCCATGATATTCGAATTAACAACGATATCACAAGCGATATTGAACCGTTCCTGATCATATGCCTCCCCACGGAAACAATGCTGCAGCACCACATGAAGGATCTCGTGCATCATTATGAAATCCAGTTCCGAATCGCTTAAGTCATCCAGGAAAGTAGGCCCGAAAAATATCCTCTTTCCGTCTGTCGCAGCCGTGGTACATTTCTCATCCAAAGAGAATATCATGTGCATCAGCAACAGCCCGTAGAACCCATTGTTTACGAGGATCCTGAGGCGCGACATCAGAAGACGCTTCATGTATTCTTTTACTTTCTCATCTGACAGAACCATTCAAGAGACTCCCTTTGCTTTGAAGCCATTTGCTGAACTCGGGAACAGTTATGAGTTTTTCTTTGTACCCTTCTTCTATGTACATGTAATCCTTAAGCAGGATCACGCTGAAATCAGGCGGCAGTTTATCCGCGTACCTGATAGAATTTGCGATGCGAGGCATATCGTTTCTATGCTCTCTCGCATAAGACACCATCGAAGATGTGAGTGCATACATAGCGTCAGTTTTGGTCGGCGCTTTCGGCATTTTTCCGTCGAAGATCTCCTCAATATCCGGCAGGTCCTTATATACAGACGCCCATGTACGGAACTCCAATGCAACGCCGGTTCCTACAATGCCTGCAACAAGCGGGTACATCTTCTCAAGGTCATCGTTAATGCTGTTCAGAACGTTGCTCACCATCTCCCATGCACGGGGTGTAGGAAACGCAAGATCGTCTGAACCCGGATCGAACTCCATGAGATAAGCCTGACGGAAGCTCAAAAAACCTATGACTTTTTCGTTGATACCCGAGCTTACCGCCCATTTCTTCCAAGCTTTGAAACTGCCTTCGACCTCGATGTGGAGCAATCTGTTTGCAAGCGCTTTTGGCATCTTGAACGCAACAGATTTATCGGTAACCCTGTTGCCTGCAGCGATTACAATGCAGTTATCGGGCAGCTTATGCTCGCCGACGGTCCTGTCCAGAGTGATCTGGTATGCTGCCGCCTGGACAGACTGCGGCGCGGCAGATATCTCATCAAGAAAGAGAATATTAATGACTTCCTCCGAAGGATCCATCTGGAAGATCTTAGGCTTGAGCCAGACAGCCAGGGTCTTATCTTCATTCGAAGTCGGAATGCCGCGGAGATCGATGGGATTGAAGAGCAGGAGACGCACGTCCGTAACGTTTACGCACTTCCCTGTGGAAGATCCGATCTTGGAAGCTATCTGCCTTACAGCCTGCGATTTTCCTACCCCCGGCGGACCCCACATCATTACTGAAGGCATGGTCTTCACCGGCAATCCTTTGTTAATGACCGCACTGTATGCTTCGGAAAGTCTGCCTACGACTCTTCCCACATCCATTGAAGGAATATTCAGCATCTTTACGTCTTTCATTTATCGTTCACCCCCAGTTTCTCATCAAGTTCTTCGATGCGCTTTTTATAGAACTCTATCTGCTCGCAGTAATCCTCTTCTTTGGCAAGTTCGTTCTCCAGCGATGACTGCTTTGCAAGGTATTGATTAAGGTCTTTTTGGAGCTTTTCCAGATAAGCCGGCAGAGATTCCAGAGTGTTATCGATCCTAATGAGATTGCCCGTATCGGAATCGCCGAATTCAATATGGTACCTGCCCTCCCTTTTGAGGAAAACGAACGGCTGGTCCGGCACCATGCTCGAAGGCAGGATTATGTCGAATCCCCTGTAGTTCATGAGAATCCTTTCCTTAGGCTCCATCCTGTTCGCATTTATCGCCGCGCCGAGCTTCTCACGGAAAGCCTTGCGCTGTGCCGCATCTTCCTTCTTCGCCTTTTTCTCTTCCGGCGGAGGATTTGCCGTAGTCCAATCCTTATAGAAAGCGATGTCGTTCTCACATTGTCTGACAAGCGCCTTCTGGTGTGCGATCAGGCCGGGAAGCTCAAGGAGCTGCTTCGACATCCGCATTCTGTTCTCGACGAGCTTCTTCTGAAGGAGCATATAACGCGACAGTTCGTTGGCAGCTTCAACACGGTCCTTCACGAGAGGATTGCCCACTGCTATCGCCTTGACTTCTGCGTAATCCAAAACGGTATCGTCGATATCGGAGCTGTCCCTGCCCGTGAGCGAACCTGACAAGAGCGCAGAGATGAACCTCTGCTTGGTCTCCAAAAGTTGCCAGGAATACGCATCAAAGCTCCCTTCGGTGATGTATCTGTAGATATAGACCTTAGGGTTGGTGTTCCCCTGCCTTAAGATCCTTCCTTCGCGCTGTGTCATGTCTGCCGGCCTCCACGGCACGTCCAGATGATGCATTGCGATCAGTTTGTCCTGAACATTGACACCCAGACCCAGCTTGAACGTAGATCCGATAAGTACACGTATGTCACCGTTTCTCATCTGCCTGAACAGTTCAGATCTTGCCGTCTCTGATTCATAGTCGTGTACGAACGCGATAAGGTCCGGAGGCATTCCGAGCATAACGAGCCTGTCCCTGAGTTCGTAGTACATGTTGAACTTCTTGCTGTCGGGCGTTGACGTGTCGCAGAAGACGATCTGCGTGCTCTTGTTTGCATTTGTCTGTATATAGATGTCGAAAACATTATCCGCACATCTTGCCACCTTCGACTGATATGTAAAGCTCAAGGTATCGTCTATAAGACGCATGTCAAGCGCAGCCTTGCGGCCGTCAGTCGTGAGCTTGAGCATGTTGTCGTCTTTCCTGCTGACATCGCCTTTTCTGATGCTGTCTGCGCGCTCTGAGATATCCTTAAGAAAATCGCTGAATTCTTTACTTCTCGAGATAAGGGCATCCTTATGTCCGTCGCATTCCGGAATGCCTGCGGAAGAATCGACCTGGTGGAAGTCCGCAATGTATCCGAGGAGCGACGTGAGCTCAGGAAGATTGTGGAATTTTGCAAACCTCGTAGCAAGTCTGTAACTGCTGGTATCGACATCGATCTCAAACTCTGTCGTCTTCTCGGCAAACATGCCGATCCAGGCATCGAAGCTCTGAAGATCAAGAAGCCCCAGCTCGCCGCTCTGCAGATAGAGCTGCATGACATACGCGTCAGTAACGGAATTCGTTATCGGCGTGCCGGTCGCAAAAACAACTCCTTTTCCGCCGTTTTCCTTCTGCACCCAGTGCACCTTGAGGAGCATGTCGCTGCACTTCTTCGACCCCTTGCTGTTAATTCCGAGAATATTGTCGGTCTGCGTATCGAACGGAATGTTCTTGAAATTGTGAGCCTCATCGACAAACAGCCTCGTTATCCCGAGCTCATCGAAATAGACGACATCATAAAGATCCTCCATGTCACAAAGCAGTTCCTGAAGGTCTTCATTGAGCTTGTCGAGCTTTCGACGTATTGTCGAAGTGGCCTTGCTCTTCTGCTTTACGATCTCGTTTACCACCTTGATCCTGCTGTGGAGCTCGCCCACATAGAAATGCTTCGACAAAGGTATCCTCTCAAAGCAGCTGTACGCAATTATGATCCCGTCAAAATCCTCGTCGCGGATACGCTCCAAAACATACTGCCTCTTCTTGGGCGAGAAAGTATTCGGCGTGACACAGAGAAGTCTTGCGCCCGGATACATTTCAATGAAGATGTTGCGCCACTGCCCGACGATATTATTCGGCACGACGTACATGTTCTTTTTGGACAGGCCCATACGTCTCAACTCCTGACCCGCCGCGATCATCTCATAGGTCTTGCCGGCGCCGACATCGTGGGCAAGAAGCGTGTTGGGCGCGAAGATCATTCTGGCTACTGCATCTTTCTGGTATGGATAGAGCTGCACTTTGTCAGACATCGTCGGGAACGTCAGGAATGATCCGTCAAATACGCGTCTCTTAACGCAGCTGAACTTCTCTTCATATATGGCTTCAAGCCTTTCCCTGCGCTTCTGATCTGTCCATACCCAATCACGGAAAGCCTGTATCAGCTTCTGCTGCTTCTCCATAGCCACCGCAGTTTCCGCACGGTTTATGACCCTCTTCTTGCCTGATTTATTTACAAGTGAAGTTTTCTCGTCGTATAAAACGACATTCTTCATGTTCAAAGTTCTCTCGATGATCGCAAGCGGCGAGATGCGGTTCGTGCCGTATTCCAGGATGGCAGGATCATATTTGTAATATCTGTCCTTGCATGGAATCTCCCATGTTCCGCTGCTTTCATCATGAATGGTCTTCATGTTCTCCTGAGAGTAATAATGGCGTCCGTACAGCGTTTCTTCACCGAAAAGATGAACGATAAAATCATCGATCACGTCAGAAGGCACCCACGGCGAACCGAGCGTGATATAAATGTCCTGCGTGGCTACCGCAGGCGGCAGCACCTTCTCAATGGCAACGAGATTATCGTGGAAATATCCGTTGTACTTTTCATCAGCTGCCCGGGCCGCATTCCACTTGCGTACGAGGTTGCCTGACAGATATTCGTCAGAGGTCTCCCAGCCCTTATAGAAACATTCATTCCAGGTATCGGGATTCTGATAGATTGAACCCTTCAGCGTAGTTATTACGGTCTTATAATCTTCGCCTGTTATTGATGAGATATATTCAATATTGGCTTCGCCCAGCGTCGTCAGGCTCATGACAAGCGCATCGGAAATGCTGTCCGTGTGAACTCCCTTTGCCCTCTCATCGGTATTGAAGACATTCTCCCAATCCATGGGAAGATCCATTGAAGTGACTTCATCAATGTGAGCCTTCTTCGCCTCTTCCTGCCTGCGCTTCTCTTCTTCCTTCTCTCTCTTCTCAGCCTGTCCCTTGGCCTTTTCAAGGCCTTTTTCCATCTTCTTTAATTCTTCGATGGCTTTGGCAATGTCTGCGGAAGAACCATTGCTGCCCGCGCTTTTCAGCTGCTTCAGAAGCTGCTCGAACTTCTTCTGGTCGACACTCATCATCCTGGTAAAAGACATATAGATACCCTCCCTCTTTATGTGATTAATATACCCGCAGACATGCACCTATAATGTCCCGTTAAACGGATACGTGGGGCTTTTGGCAGTCCGTTATTAGGACAATCTTCTTTTGTGGGATTTTTTTGGCCGCATAAGCGAAAATATGAGCCGTTTAACCGAGTCTCTCGTCTGCCGATGCGTATTTGTTAAAACGCGGGAATATCCCGAATAATCATTTCACCAGCGTTGTATAGTCCCTGTCAAATAGTTCTCTTGAGATCAGACGGTCTAATGTCTCCTCGTCTATCTTCTCGATCAGTTTCTTCCTGAGCTGTGCCTTGCTCAGGTCATAGTACTTAAACTTCAGACATTCGCGCTTTATCGTCTCTAGTTCGCGTCTCCAAAGAAAGCTCATCTTCAGATCCATATCCCTCTTTGGATTCTTCGAAGCTTCCTTCACCTCCTCAAAGTGAATGTCTTCCTCATCCTCGTAGCATGATATGACGCCCCAGTACTTAGGAATATGTTCCTCGATGTGCTTCAGGTGGCTTTTGCCGATAACGACATAGTTGTAATCGAAAAATTTATCGTAATATCGTACTTGTCTCTTAAGCCTGGCATAGGAATCCGCATCGCTCTTTATCTCAAGGCCGCATATTGCATTATCAATGACCATCATGACATCGGCGCGGGCGCGGCCGATCTCTTTTTCTTCAAAGAATCTGGCCTTCCCGAGCTTTATCTCGAGATACATGAAGAGCGGTTCTCTGATGTCTTTATCAAGCAGCATAGTCATACGCCAACAGTCCGGCACCGGTGGAAAGATTAAATCCGCACCGGAGTTTTCTGAATCCCAGTTTTTCGAGAAGACCGATACAGGGTTCATTATCTGCATCCACTTCTGCATATAAACCATTTCGTGGTCTTTTTGTAATCCGGCCTTTCATACATGAATCAATGAATGTCCTGACGCCCTCATAAGCATATCCCTGCCGGCGGTATTTGTTAAGCACATAAAACTCCAGGTTATTGTTTGTAGGACAGATACCCACATAACCGACCAATTCCTCCTCATCAGCAAGAACAAGTGAATAGTAAATAACCGCATCCCTGCAAGGTTCAGCAATAATTGCCCTGAGTTCATCACTCTTTTCAACACCAAACTGGAAGAGACACTCATCATTCTCATAAATACTGTCAACGATCCTTGTCCATTCCCCATCAGTCATAGGTCTTAAAACCATTCTGTCCGTAGTTAAGATAATTCCCTTGTTCCTCATGCTGTCTCCTCCAGCTTTGCAGGCTCATAACTATAACAGTGCATTATGGTTCCGTCGTCATAAATGCGATAACCCAAGCCATGGAAACCAAGTTTTTCAAGCAGTTCCGAACTTGAAGTATTACCCCAGATTGTCCAGGCGAAGAGCTCATTAATATCCCTCTCAATAATCCCGCCATCCAAGATCTTCTGCATGAACCCACATACGGCTTCGTAAGCATATCCTTTACGGCGGTGATCCTCGAAAGTGTAATAAGAGATATGATTGTTGTCCGGACAGGCCTCGTCAACGCAGAGGCCGACATAGCCGATCATCTCATCAGTGTCAGAAAGAATTACCGAATAGTTGATCGCTATATTAAAGTTAGTCTTCTCAACAAGTTCAAAAAAGTTATCGTCAGCTTCACAGGCAAAAGTATCGTATACTTCATCGGCCTCAACAACGTGATCGACAAAGTTCTTCCACTCATCCCTGGTCATAAGTCTGATCTTAAGTCTCTTTGTATCAAACGAATTGGTCTTGGCCATATCCATTGCGTTCTTTTCCATACTGAAATCCTCGCTTTCTGTCAGTCTTCTTACTGTTATTCTAACGGGAGCGATGGGTCAGAAATGGTACATGATAAAACCCCGCACAGTCTGCGGGGTCAGGTGGGCAAAAACTTCTGTTATCATTATATTTCTATATGTCCGTATGCGATCTTCTTAACCGTCTTGCCTTTGTCATTCAAGCGGCAGTAGTGATAGTCGTCGCTGTCAACAGTAATGTTGTCAATCACTTTATTGTCAATAAGAAGTGTAGGGTTAATTACATTGTCAATAGTGCTGACACGCCTGAAAGAGTTCTCAAGATGTTCATCCAGTTCAGCCCAGCCGATATTGTTGTCGAGTATGTACCTTATATGTTTTTTCTCCACAAAATAATTCCGGTCTCTGAGCCGCACCACTGAATCTTCCGGGAAGTCTGATTTCCTGAGCCTCTTTCTGGCCATGCAGACTAGCTTAAGCCCGTGGTCTCTCTTAAAGATCGATATGGCATATATCCTGTTCAGGTCAGGCTCTTCAGATGTTCCTTCATATGTGACAAACCACGAATATTCAGATCCTGTGTAACTGTCGAAGTCTTTATACAAGTTAAGCCTCTCATTGCTGTCACATGCCGAATAGATATGGAAATCTTTATTAAGAGCCAAAATCCTGTCCGTACCGGTATATATCCTTGTACTTAATTCCTTTCTTGCTGACAGATCTCTAAGCTCACAAGTAGAGAATTCAAAGTCGTTTTCAAAGAATCTTCTCATTGTAAGGGGTTCCTTGGGAGGAAGATTATTCATAAAAAGCGGCGAGTATTCCATATGATCTGATTCGTTGTATATAAAATCAGATCCGTATGTTCTCTTCAGGCGTTGCTTGTCAATCAGACGCGAGACGGGCTTATTGACCGTCAGGAACTTCAGATTGGGCAATGAATACAAAGCTTCCACATTTTCGATCGAATACTCATGCAATGACAGTCTTGTCAGATTATCCATCCCGTTAAGGAAATCCAGGTCAGTTATTCCCGTCATGGACAGGTCAAGCCCTCTGAGATTGCTCAATCCGGAAATCACATCCGGATCAGAAATCTCATTACGGGATATGCTCAGTTCTTTCAAAGATGAATAAGACTGCAGGAAAGAAAAATCAGCAATTCCGTTGTGATTAAAGGAAGCTCTTATAACGTCCGGCATATTCTTATAAGAATCATAATCGTTAAGATCGATGTTCCTTAAGAAAAGGCGCCCGAATTCCCGTGCACGTTCTATCAGCTCCAGATAGTAGATCTCAGTGTCTTCTTCATCGATATAAGAACGCACAAGGTGATTAGCTCTGCTAATGATCTCCTGCCTGAGATATTCAGGCTCAACAACCACGGCATATTCACCATATCTCATGGCCCAATCGATTATGTCTCTTTCGCTGCTCTTCAGATGAACAGTCAGACGGTTCGATGTTTCCCTGTCAGAAGAAATCGTTATCTTATCACCGAATGAATCGATGACTTCTCCCAGGATAGATCTCTCGATCTGAAGTACTACTTTTACGGATTCACCGTTATTCATATAGCGGTGTTCCACAAGATACTCGTTAGGGTAAAACAGCGCCTTTTCCTGTTCTTTGGTGTATCTGAACGCTTCATCTGTCTCCTTCACTTCAGTGATCTTGTCTATACGGATGTTTTTGATGACAGATGAGTCTTTCTCGCTGCACAGCAAATAGAAGTAACCGTCAGAAACCACGATCCTGTAGGGCTTTACCTCCAACGGCCTGTCACCTACACGATGAAGCTTTTTGTCAGTACCATAATCATTGACAAAGAAAGAGATCATCGTGCGGTGACGAATTGCCTCATTGATGTCTCCAAGAGTAAGAAAGAAGTCTTTCCTGATGGGGATGTTCTTCGCATTGACCTTTGTGTGGAACTCGAAAACACCCGTATATTTGTTATTGCTGAGATTGGTAAGCTTCTGAACGATCTCTTCTGCAAAGCCGTTCTCAACATGCTTCGAAAACTGCACGGCGACCATAAGGAACATCAGCTCCTCATCCGTAAAACCCTCATCCTTGCAGATCTCCAGCCAGTAACGCTTATAGATAGGCGAAGTATTTCTGGTAACCACGTCATAATGAAGCTTAATGTCTTCATTGAGCCAATTGCCTTCTTCATCCTTGCCGTACATGACCCTGAGCCTTTCCAGCGCACGTGATACGGTCTTGCGCTCACAGGCATTGTCAGGATTGTCCAAAAGCTTTCTAAGGATATCGTTCTGATCTATAGGGTTTTCTTCTGATGCATATCTTTTAATAACATCATAAACAAGTGTATGTATCTTATTATGTTCAACCATCTTCTTACCTCCTTAAACCATCTATCCGCATCATCTTCTAATGAAATCTTATCAGGCTGAATCTACAAAACAAGAGAAAGATATACCAATTCTGTCCCATCTCCACTTGTTTGCATTTTTATGCCTGCCTCAATTGTAAAGGCAGGCATGGGATAAAAACGGTACATAAAATGGTGTATCCGGCTATAACGGCAAAAATAATGCGGGGGATTGCTTACCCGTACAGTTTTTTAACAGACTTCGCCCAATCCTTCATCTCATCGACCATTCGCTGAGGCTCTAATATAACTACATCCGGAGCATAGTTCTTGGCGAACTGGATCATGGCAGCTTCTGTTACCAATACACTTGCAGTCACGTGTTCGTCCGTTACTTCCTCAAAGCGTATATCTTTGCCGAATATGTCGACCACGTCATTTATCATGCGGCGGACACATCTGAAGCGGACGCGGGTATCACTGCTTGCATACATGTAGATATGCTCTTTCATGTATTCACCGAGATTAAAGTCCTGACCGTTAGCACCCTTCAGCTCTTTGAATGGTCTTATCTTCCTATCTTCAAGAATCTCTATGTCACTGATACGGTCGATTCTGTAATTCGAAATGGCGTCATAGTGATGACGGTTGCAGATCAGATAGTACTTGCCATCCTTTGCGGCCATCTGATACGGACTCACTATGTAAGTGCGGACAGTACCATCGTCTTCTTTCTTGGGATACATCTTCATGTCAGGTCCCATATCAAGATATTTGAATGACACCATTCTCTTCTTCTCAATAGCTTCGTCCAGGAAAGCAATATTATAGAAGATCTGCTTATTGGAATCGCCCGCATCAGGAAGTGTCGCAATATGGCGCACATAGGATCTAAAATGCTCGCTCGTAAGACCCTCGATTTTCTTAACCAACTTCTGACGCTGAGCATGCGGAATATGATTGGAGAACAGGATACTGTCTATCAAGAGACGGAGTTCGGCATCCTTGAAACTGTTCTTTATCCAGAAGTCAGACCAGATCGTATTTCCTTCCCTTTCAGTCTCTGAATACTGTATCGGATAATGCATGTTGAGCAGTTCTTCAATATTGTGGCGGACAGCCTTGCGCTCCACCTCAAGCTCATACTCAGTACGCAGTTTTTCTATAATGTCCTTCTGATCGAGCGTATGCTCCTCGTCAGTATATTTGCGCAGTATTTCCAGAATGCATAAGGGAATCATCTTCTTGGGTACGGGCATAGCTCTTTCCTGCCTTTCGTCTTGATTACCCAAAGTATATCATTTTATTAGAACCGATGGGATTTTTTCGGTGCATACTTTTTGTAAATTTGTTATTACTTTATTATTATCTTGCTAATTCACATGCTTGTTCAGGATCAAACATAAATTCTTTGATGCGTGCATACCGGCAAAGAAAATCCAACACTTCCGGTTTAGGTTTTTGATTACAAGCTGAATACGCCTGTAAAATCTTATTATCGCACACCTCTATAGCTACAAAAGACTTGTCAGCTCTACTCATTTCACGAACAAACAGAATGGTTGTTTCTCCTTTCCCATGCCTTCTGATATACCCGTCCAAACAGTTATTTAGCGAAAGAGCTTCTAAATGGATATCATCAGATGTCTTAGGAAATAACACAATGTATTCTCTATCGAAGTATTCATATCGAGAGGCTTCATTTGCCACTCTATTCTCAAACTGCTGCTTTAGATTAGGATCAATAATTTCTTCCAATCTAATTATTTCATTTTCCAGATTATCAGGATCCGGGATATGAGCCTTTCTACTTATTCCGAGTTTATTTCGCAGTTCTATCAGATTAAAATACTGAGATACGATCAATCTGCTTGCAAACCTGCCATGCGCAGAACCAAGATAATCATAGATTTTTCTGTTAAAGTCATCTTTTTCTATCATTCCTTTAACATACAACTGCTCAAGATAGTGCCATTGGCCATACGAAGGATTGGAATTTGAAATATATCCTGAAAACATTGAATAAACATTAACGCAGCGTTCTATCAATTCATTTTTACTATAATATAATGTGAACGCTGAACGATTCATAATACGAAGCAACTTCTTCGGTATATTGTGTCCTATGATCGCCTCCGGTGTTGTTCCTATCACATTAAAAGAATCGAAGTTTTCCAGCCTGTAAGCTAAATTATCCAGTTCTGCTTTGTACAAAATCTCCTTGGGACCGGAAGGGTGACTTGCAAAATAGATATGCTCTAATGCTTTCCCGATTAATGATGGACCATATCCATAGTAGTGCCATTGAGGAAAATATTCATTGAGAAAATAATACATTTCCTCCATTTGAGTTTCACAAGCCGAAAGCCTGTGATCCTTCGTATATAACAGCAGTTTCTCTTCAAGTTCCTCAGACAGACACATGCCTTCACGAATAATGAACCTGGTATAATGCGCCTCAAACTGATTCTTCGGTTCCCAAACATATACTTCAATATAAGGATCATCGTCCTCATATCTGAAGTATAAAAATGCACACACATACGTATTTAATTGCAGACTCTCCCTCTCCATCCAATACCAGTCTCTGCCGGTCACCAGCGGATATTTCTCATAATCATCACAATCAACTACCGGACAAGGATAGAAAACTCTTTCTAATCTTCTATAGTCGCACATAATAACTCCAATAACACTAAATCTTATATCCGGATTATAGAAAGACTGATGGGAGTATTATGGTGCATCTTTCGGGCTAACATATTACTAACAAATTATCAGGAGGCGGATTGTGAAACAAAACATAAGACCAGACATTAATTATAAAAAGTGCAATGCTTATTCAGGCTTAGCTCATATGTATGCCGCTATTAGCGTAGAAAATAGTCCTGTATATGCCACGAATATTGACAGTGCAAAAAAACAGGAAATTCCGGATGATGTGAAAGGCGGGATTATTATTTTCCCTCAAGGAGTAGATGCTGTACTCTCTGAAATAAAAAGAATTGCCCAAAAGCAGGAGCCGGCGGGTTGGACTATAGGTAAATTCTTCAAAGGCCGTTATACCGCCAAAAATGGAAAAGTATATTCCGAAGACAGTTTATCCGTAGAAATTTTCGGACTCTCCGATGATGCTTTAGTAGAAATCGGCGAAGAATATTGCAGTACATTTAATCAGGAATCTGTTTTGATCAAAGCTTATTCTGAGAGAAATCAGATCCTTCTTGTTAGTGGAATTAACAAGATTTAAAGATTTAATAGTCACCATGTCCGCAAAATGACGCATGCGCTTTTGTATCCTACGAGTATAAAAAAACAGATAGTTTCGATAAAGCCAATGAGGTAAATCTTATGGAAAATGAAAACAATGAAAAGACGAACGAGAAGATTGAAGAATTTAAGGCGTGCCTTGCAGAATCCGGAGTTGATACTGACGGGCTTGATAATAAGCCGGATGACAGCCTTTGGGATATTTTAATGAAGATTGGTATCGGTAAGATCGTCGTTTGTGATGACGCCCGCACTTTTGACAGCAGTGACATGGACAGGATGCGCGAAGAAGGCAGAGTTATCAGTGAGATCGATGTGAATCAGGATGATCAAGCAGATAAATGAAGAAATTGCAATTAAGTCAGATGTACCGAAATGTGCACATATGACCTGATAATATGACAATCAAGATGCTTGCGGCAGTATGCAGAAGGGCATCTTGTACAGGATCTGATCCGTTAGCGTCATCTGAAGGACGGTGGTTAAAACCCACCCGCACCGGAGCATTGGGACCGTTTCCGGGTGTGTAGCTCAGTCCGGGAGAGCGTCGGTGGCAGGATCAGATCCGAAAGTAATAAAGACACAAACAGCAATATATGTAATAACGGCCTAACAAAAAAGGAACGTGTCTTGTAACTTATATAAATTGGGGAGGTGTTTGGACATGCAGTAGCGAACTTTAATTCAAGGAGGACTACAATGCATGAAAATTCAAACTTATGGCGGGATCATTTATCGTTTCAGACATGATCCCGTGCCGTATTGCGGCGTATATCGCACTAGAAAACCGAAGCCGCCATATAACAAACGTGCCCATGTTTTGAATTCCATTCAGGAAGAAGAGAATCGACCGTTCAGAGATCCTGTATTCAAAGAAGTTGTCTGGAAACATGGCGGGGGATGTATACTTTGCTATCAATATTTAATCCCTTACAAGCGACATGTGGACGGATGCTGGAAAACAAATCACAAGTGCAGGAAACAGTGGATGAAGCATCAGAAAAAGCATTATCCGACGGTCAAGATAAATCCTAGCGAAGAGTTCGATGACAGTTGACCGACGCTCTATTCTTGGAGCATCAGTCAACAAATATACTATTAATATATTCTAATTGTTCTTCACTTAAAATCTCCAAATTAACTGCATCATCTCTCATTCGGCCATTTTCAAAAGTAGCTTGAGCACATTTTGTAATAGGAACAAAATGATTGCCGGATATCTCGTGTAAAAGCGTATCGTGAAGTTTATTCTTACCTATAACATTTCCAGTAATTCTATTAATGATAACAACGTGCCTATTTAGGTACATTTTATATTCTGGAAGGTAATAAGTATCGTCATAGCCCTTGATTGGATTATCGGCAAGAATGACAACAACTCGTGTATATACATTTTTAGCATCTGTTTTTATTATATTATTCATCTTTTTACTTCCCCTGCTTATCATTAATATTCGATCATTTATCGTCATTTACGCGAATCCCTGCAGATTGTAGTGTCTCACGTGAATATAGTGCGGGACACGTTTTTCGATAAATATGTTCCAACAAAAATCTTTGATAGCCCGCTAGCAACAGACAAAGATCGTCACCAAATTCACCTTTGATCCAACTGCTTACTACTTCAAGAATGCCATTTATACCGGATAGTTTCCCTTGGTAGTATTCAACATCCATATATGTCCACCAGACGCTAGTTTGGATTCCGCAATGTCCTTGAGGAGTATGGTCTTCGTTGTAATAATGTATTTCATCATCAACTTCATAACCCCAGATACACATGCCAGAAAATAACAGTTTTTCGCGACTCTCTTTAAAATCACGAAGTTCAGAAACGTGTCCGGGCGGATTATTTATTCCTGTAAATACAATTGGATTCGTATGTCCATAGTACTCATCTATTACAGACACAATATCGCCTCGTTCGAACGGAATCGGGAAACGAAAGCAGCGTTTGTGAAAGAGTCTATGAAACTTTTCAAGGAAGACTTCCTCTTCATCACTAATAAAAGCTGGAGTCACTGCCATTATCTGACCTTTTTCAGGTTCGATTATTACAGTGCCGTTATCTCCAAGAAGATCAAAAGAATCCATTTTTCCACGACGGATAATTATCTTTAAAGCTTCTCCAAGATATCCGGTATTTATTGCACAATTCACACAATCTTCAAAAGTCGAAAACAGACCTTCATGCCCACAATCCCATTCAACAGAATCCACTTTTTCAAATATGTTCTTGTACGTAAAATACCAATCAATATATTCACTTTTGAACTCATTAAGGAACTTATTCTCTAAATCCATATAATCAAAAAGCAAACGATGAACGGATTTGTTTTCACAATCCTCACTATCTGTAACAGTCATATCAGAAAGGTTTGATATAATCCACTGCCAGGCTTCGTGTTTTTCAGCAAGAGTTGCATCAAAACAATGATAGACAAGCCATGCAGCCTCAATGGCATTATATTCATAGCCGATCTTCTTATGATATTCCCTAATATCTTTAGAATTAACAAAGCGTGATATATCCATTTGTCAGCCTCCTTATTCATCAGTTTAAAACAAGGCATGTACTAAATTAGGTGCATTAACACACGGGTTGACAGCCTTTGGGATATTTTCATGAAGCTTGGTGTCGGCAAGATTGTCGTTTGTGATGACGCCCGCACTTTTGACAGCAGTAACATGGATAGGATGCGCGAAGAAGGCAGAATTATCGGTGAGATTGATGTG
>JAEEGL014066709.1_pt1 | contig 29285 bp, 28 predicted proteins | sample 9134231 | NCBI WGS metagenome assembly JAEEGL01 (sample SAMN16246548, study PRJNA631951) | gut metagenome | biome: gut microbiome; feature: rumen; material: fiber-attached | host: Bos | place: Iran: Karaj | collected 2018-10 | reverse complement strand
TCATCATATTTCCCTCTTTCTATTCTTAAAATTTTATTATTTATCTGCTTATTAAAATCGTTTCGTTTTGCAGGATAGACTTTAGTCAACTGGTAAAAAGATTTAGTGAAGTAAAGTCCACCCTGCTTTAAAATGGTGTCGTAGGGGGGACTTGAACCCCCAAGGATTTCTCCACACGCCCCTCAAACGTGCGCGTATACCGATTCCGCCACTACGACTTATTTAATTTTCAAATTTCACGCCCATTGTTAGTTTAAATAGGCGGAATGGAGCTTCGCTCCGCTCCATTGGCTTTGGTGTATTCCTATTACTTTTATCCTGTCCTACGGAAAACGTGACATTTAGTCACCTTTTCCTACTCGCCAACGGAGTCCTTGCCACATCGACACGATATAACATACAGTACTTTTTTATGCTACCATAAAAAATTTTTCGTTACAAATATTAATTTTTATATTGACACTTTGTCCAAAATAGTACAAAATAATAGTGTAGGACGGAGTCAGGATATCTCTGTTTTCTATGAGAGTAAAGGGGTGTTTTTTATGAAAGTTTCAGCTGTTACAGAAAATACCGAGGAAGAAAAACTCGAAAAAGCTATGCGTTTTCAGGCAAATAACAAGTTTGTATCCGCAACGGATGTCGAAAAACCTGCTGAACCGCCTGTACAAGAACCTAATAACCGTGTACACGGCAAGCTGGGAATTGAAAATCTTCAGGAATTTACAATATTTCCAAAACAGGTTATTGACGGAAAAACTGTTATTACCGCCTAAGTTAATTACCAATATTTGATTTTTACGAGGATTTCTATGATTTTAAAAATTTTTAGAATGGCACATAATAAGTTTGTGCCTGAATATAAGACTGAGGGAGCTGCCGGCATGGATTTATGTGCAGCAATCTCCGAACCTATTACTCTTAAACCCTTGGAAAGATACCTCATTCCGACAGGGTTGAAAATTGAACTCGAGCACGGATACGAAGCCCAAATACGTCCACGTTCGGGGTTATCTATAAAACACGGCATCAGTCTTATTAATTGTGTCGGAACAGTTGATGAGGATTACAGAGGGGAAGTTTGCGTCGGAGTTGTAAATCTTTCTAACGAAGAGTATACAATTCAACCGGACGAACGTATTGCCCAAATGGTTATTGCAAGAGTCGAACAGGCTAAAATTGAAGTCGTTACTGAATTGTCAGAAACTTCAAGAGGTGAAGGCGGGTTCGGTTCTACCGGCAAAGTTTAGTTTTTTATTTTTTAATAATATATATCTGATATACTCTTGAAATAAACTATTTATGTGATATAATAAGCATATAAAAAAGTTATGGAGGAATTATGGCAAGAGTATTAATTTCAATGTCAAATGATTTTTTAACAAGAGTTGACACTATTGCAACAAGTGAACAACGCACCAGAAGTGAATTGATTCGTGAAGCTTTGCGTGTTTACATAAAAAGAAATAAAATTTCTAACAATACCAGAGCTGAAGAAAATGCTAAAACATTGTCTGAACTCTTGGGTTAGTTCATAATTTTGTATATTAATGCGGGCGAAGTTTTAAAAACTTCGCCCGCATTTCTTTTTTTTGTTATTTATTAAATGGTTTCACTTATTCGTAAAAAAGCCGAATTTGCAGTTTTATGCTAAATCTTCATATTTACCCGTGCTTCTATTCTTTTTCCTTAATCTGTTTAGCATCTGCTAAATCAATATCGCTTACTTTGTTTTCTTTTTGTGCATCTTCAAGTTCAAGCTGTTTATTTATAATAATAGTTTGAACTACCTGGAAACAGTTGCTTGCAATTAAGTACAACAAAACACCTGCAGGTATCGGAATTATTACAAACGTAAATGTCAGCATTATAGGCATAAACGTATTCATTGATTTTTGCATAGCAGCCTGCGCAGGGTCTTGATTTGCATTCTTATTCATAGACATCATTGCTTTTTGAGAAAGCACCATTGTTACTGCAAACAATAAAATTAAAAGCAAAACATCATAATGGAATGCCGTTTTTACCTCTTTTGTCGGGACAGTTGCAGTCAAAATACCGTCCATTCTGGTAAAATCTATTAATTCAGTTTCTTTTGTCTGAACATCCATTACATCAATTTGAGCTTTTTCGATTTGATCCAGCTGGCTAAATTTTAACCCCAAATTATCAAGGCTGATTTTAAAATCAGTATCATCACCCGGGTTTAATTCACCCTGAACCTCAATTGCTTTTTGCGGTTTTTCTATTTTTACTCCTTCAAGAGGCTCATCTATTCCTTTAAGGAACACTTTTGCCGTTTTTCCGGTCATAAATGTATCGTATTTTGAAACCCCTAAAACACCGTCATGCGAAACACCGGCTGAAGTTTTAAGCGTTGCATCCAATCTGTTTATAAAAAGAAAATGAGAATCTCCCGCCATTTGTATAAACTGCGGACTCATCAAAGTTGAGTACAAAAGAATAAATATAGGCATTTGAATAAGAAGCGGAAAACATCCTGCCATTGGATTAAATTTGTGTTCTTTATAAAATTCCATCATCTTTTGTTGCATCTTTTGCGGGTCGCTTTTATAACGCTCCTGAATAGCCTTCATTTTTGGCTGCAAAAGTTGCATTGTTCTCATCGAACGCTGCTGCGAAACACCCAATGGCCACATTGCAGCTCTTACTATTATGGTAAGTAATATAATACCTATTCCGTAACCACCGACGATTGAAAGTGCTTTTAATATTTCTATTGTTAATGTTGTAAAATCCATAATCTCTTCCCTAATAAAAATTTAGTAATAATAAACGAGGTGCAAATATTTGCACCTCTTAAAAATACTTTAAATATATGCTAAAGTCAAATTATACTTCTTGAGGAGCATTTGTACCCAAAGAATTTAAACGTTTAGCCGGATCCGTAATATGAGTGATTCTCAAACCGAAATTATCTTCGATAACAACTACTTCTCCGTATGCTATAAGTTTTCCGTTAGCATATAATTCAACCGGTTCACCGGCAGCCTTACTTAATGTAACAATTGAACCTTTTGTTAATTCTAAAACTTTCTTAATCGGAAGCTCTGTCCTTCCGAGTTCAACTGTTAATTGCAATTTTATATCCAAAAGTATATTCAAATTTTGGTTTTGCGGTCCTTGAACTTGTTCCAAATCTTCAAAAGACGCAAATTGAACAGGCTGAACAGTAACAGGGGATTCTTCATGTCCGCTCTCAACATTTTGCGCCGAAGCAGGTTCTTCATCAACCTTTGATTCCGTCTTAGGTCCTTCTTGAACACTTTCTTCTTTACTTAAACCTTCTTCGAATTTATCATCTTCTGGCATAATTCAAACCCTCTCTAAAAATAATTTCTAAGTAATTCATGCATTTCATCGTAAACATCTGTTATTTTAACACAGATATTATCTTTTATTGTACCAGGTCTGGCAAAAAATTTCTTTTCACCGTTTACTTTGACTATCAAATCATCTTGTACTTTATTATCAAGTTTTATAATATCACCCTCAGTTAACTGCAAAAAATCATCTAGCGTAATACTGCAAGAACCAAATTGAACTCTTAAATCAACATTTGATGAGTTAATCTTTGATATCATTTTTAAACGTTCATCATTAGATGCAATCAAACCTTTTGTCTGGAATATATGTTGAGTACTTAAATGTGTCAATACTGTTTCCAATACAGGATATGGGAAACATATACTAAATAGTCCGTAATGTTTTCCGGCTATTTGGACTTCAAACGTTAACAAAGCAACTATTTCTCCGGCAGTTGCTACCTGTATAGATTGATAATTGTCATCCAAACTTATAAACTTTCCGGTAACCGGTATTATTGTATTCCAAGAATCTTCGAGCGACTGAATAATTATATTTATAACCTTTTTAGCAAGAGCTTTTTCAATATCAGTCAATTCTCTTGTTTGTGAATCTATCGACCCGATACCACCTAACATACGGTTTACTATACAAGACAATACTTCAAAGCTTATTCCCAAAAGTATTTGACCGGATAAGGGTTCAAATTCAAATACACCGACACTTATCGGAGAAGGCATTGAACGAATAAATTCTTCATAAGTAAGTTGATCGACAGATACTATCTCTATTTCAACTCTCATACGCAAATAACCGCTAAGTATCAAGGATATTGCCTTTGAAAATTCTCTGTGAATATCCCTTAAAGCTCGTAAATTATCTTTAGAAAACTTATCGGGGCGTCTAAAGTTATAAAGCTTATAACTTTTATGTTCTGACTCCCCATAATCCTCATTTACTGTTGAATTATTCGCTTGTTCACTTGCATCAGCCATTTTTATACCTTACTGAATAATAAATTGTCCAAAGCTTACTCTTAAGACTTCTCTTTCCCCTCCAAGAATTGAGTTTATATCATTTGAAATCTGTTCTTTTGCAAGCTCTTTTCCGGCAGCGGAAGAAAGTTCTGCGGATGTTTTACTCGAAAGATTAGTAATTACTGCATCTCTTATTGCCGGCTTAAATTGATTCATCTCATTTTGTATTGCTTCAAGAGGATCTGCCGCTGCAGGAGCTTCCCCATGACCATGCCCGCCTTTAGAAGCTGCCGGATCTTCTTTCGGGAAATCTGTATCTTTTTGAGAAACTTCTATCGCAACATTTACCTTTAAATACTTTTTCTGGTTTTCATCACAGAGATTAAGAATAAAATCGCCTAAGTCTACAACTATTCCTCGTTGCACTTCATCTTCTTCTCCGCCCTCTTCATCAAGTTCTTCTTGAGAAATATTTAACTGCCCAATCTTTGAAGAAACCAAATTATCAACCACCAAATAATTCACACCTGCAAATACGACAAATAAAAGTACTATCGCAACAAGTAAAATTATCAAAAATCTATTCATATCATTGCCGGATGTTCTGCCGGCACTTACTGTTTCAGATTCATTTCCGTTTGCCATACTATTCTCCATTTATACTGCACAGTATTATTATATCAACTCTGTTAAAATTTTTACCACCATTATTTGATGTATTATTTACAGGCAAAAATTCCCCATAGCCGACGGCAAATATTTGTCTGTTTGCCTGAATATTATTTGTATTCAAGACTTGTCTGATACTTCCGGCAATTACGGCTGAAATCTCCCACTTCTTCAGATTGCCGTGATTCTCTGACAATATATTTGCTATATGTACTTCTATTATAGCAGGATTTTTAATTTTTGCCAAAAAATATTGTATTTTTATAAGTTTTTTTATTGTATCTTCAGTAAGATTAAAATATTCTTCCGAAACATTCTTTAGTTCAAATCGCAAAATAATACCTCTAGAATCACGATATACACTTATTCCTGAGTTATTAAAATACACTATCGCAGGTCTGTACAAAATATTTATACAACTGTCATGTAAAATAAATTTTGTGTCTTCACAAAAGGCACAATTTATACTGCATACTAATAAAAACAATAATAGGTATCTGCGCATATACTGTATTATCCCCGCAAATTCAGTTTGTTTAAATTAGTTTTTAGGGTAAATATTTGGGATAAATATTAGGGTAAATTATGATTGCCAGATAATTATTTGAACAATATAATATTCATATGGGGAAATTTGATATTTTTAATAAATATGACAGTGCGGTCATTATAATTAACGAAAAAAAAGAAGTTGTATTTAAAAATAACCTCTTTAAAAGAACTTTTAAAGACTTTAAGTCACTGGAAAAATTTTCACACAAACTATATTGCAAAGTATATGCATTAGAAATTGCTGATGAATCAGTTCGCTCTCCAATACTACAGGCATTGAAATCAAAAGAAGATTTCTTTGCACATGTAATGTATCAAACTACAGACAGTAGATATCTTTACTATGACATGACCGTTTTTAAAAAAGGAAGTTATAATATCATAGTATTTACAGATGTCACATCTAAAATAGAATATGATAATCTCGTTAAAAAAGTAGCTGCAACTCAAAAAAACATAAACAATCTTGAAGTTGAAAATAAAAATCTTTCAAAAATAAAACAACAGGCGCAGTCTCAAGCAATAAAGCTTCTGCTTTTAAATAATATTTCAAATATTATAAGAAGTTCAATTGACACTTCCAAAATTATAAATTCGGCATTAAAAGAACTTTCCGGATTATTTGCATCATTTCGTTCATATTATGCAGTGTATTCAAAAGATATGAAAGCATACATTATTAATAAGTCTTTAAATAAAAAAGATGTAGGCTGCAAAATAACTTTTGACAATGAAACCGAAAAAAATATTTCAAATACAAAAGCGTTTGTTACATCATGCAGAAAAGAATACCTGGAAGCAAAACCTTTTAATGAACTGGTTCAAAGGGTAATAATTCCTATATATAACAGAAATTCAAGACTCGGTATTATTGTTTTACTTACAAAACAAAAAACAAAACTTGATGATACTCTTGAAGTTTTGGACGGAGTTGCATCTCAACTCGGCAACGCCATTATTCAAGCAGAACTTTATGAAAAAGATGCGAGAATGGTAAAAGAACTTACCAATGCACTTAATGAACTGCGAGAAACACAACTTCAACTTATTAATTCCGAAAAAATGGCATCTCTCGGTCAACTTGTTGCCGGAGTTGCACACGAAATTAATACACCTCTGGCATCAATAAAATCTAACAATGAAATTGCCGCAAAATTAATAAGTAAAATTAAAAATGAAAATTCCGAACTGCTGGAAGAAATTATAAATATCGATAAAGAAGCAATCGCCAGAATTAACGGTTTGGTTGTTTCTTTAAGAAAATTTGTACGACTTGATGAGGCAGAACTTCAAGAAGCAGATATTAATAAGGAATTAGATTTAACACTAAATTTAATAAGGCATGAGACAAAAAATAAAATAGAAGTAGTTAAAAATTACGGAAAAATTCCTCCGATAAAATGCTACCCGAATATGCTTAATCAAGTTTTTATGAATATACTCATAAATGCGGTACACGCAATAAACGGAGAGGGAATTATAAATATTGACACAAATTGTACTAAAGACAACTTAATTATAAAAATCAAAGATAACGGTTGCGGAATAAAAGAACCCGAAAAAATATTTTTTGTCGGTTACACGACAAAAGGGGTTGGTGTCGGAACAGGCTTAGGACTTGCTATTTCACAAAAAATAATAGAAAAGCATAAAGGAAAAATTGATGTAAAAACAAAACTCGGAAAAGGCAGTGAGTTCACTATTACTATCCCAAGATAGTAATAAACATTAAGTTTTGTAAATGCATTTTTTGCTTGTATTTAGAGCCTTTTGACAACATAAGCGGTCTTTTTTTAGCAATTGTTTTATAAAATATACTACTAACTAAGCATAATTTTTATAAAATATGTTATACTATCTATTACGAAATGATTAAGTGTATTTTTTACATTAATCAAAAATGTAACTTGTTTTGTAACATTTTTGTAACATTTCTAAAAAAATAGGCAATTTTTAAAAATGTAAATACTTAATATAACTGTGTAGAAGTTTTAAAAAACATATTTACGTACGGAGGTTAGTAAATGACAATTACAGTGAATAGCAAAAAGAAACAAGTAAAGAAAACTTTTCAAGAATTGATTAATGATTTAATGACAAGTAATTCTGAAAAAGTTCGCTACAATGCAGCACGTATTTTAGGGGAGACAGGTGATTCAAAAGCTGTTGAACCGTTAATCAATGTATTAAAAAATGATAAGAACGGTTCCGTAAGATTGTATGCCGCAAGAGCTCTTGGTGAATTAGGAGATTCAAAAGCAACAGAACACTTAATTGAATCATTACGCGAAGACAGAAATGTTGACGTAAGAGTTCGTGCAGCACGTGCATTAGGTCGTTTAGGCGGAAAGATTGTTGTAGAACCTTTGGTTGAAGCTCTGAATGACGAAAATTCACAAGTATGCATAACTGCTACAGATGCCCTTATTGAAATCGGTGATGTTGCAACTGATGCATTGATTAAGTCACTTGACCACGAAAAAGTTAATGTCAGATGTGATGCAACTCGTGCATTGGGTGAAATCGGGAATAAAAAATGTGTTGATAAAATTATAAATATGTTATATGACGAATGGGTAAACGTAAGAATATATGCAGTTACGTCATTGGGTAAATTAAATGATACAAAAGCTGTTCCTGCATTGATAGAAGTTATGAAAAATCGTTCCGAAAACGATTTAGTAAGAGCCGGTGCAGCAGCTGCTCTTGGTGTATTGAGAGACCAGCGTGCATTACTTCCGCTTCGTGAATTAATTATGGAAGCTGAAGAACTTGGTGAGCTCGAAGATACAGCACTTAAATCATTTAAGAAAATTATGGCTGCTAATTGGCAGGCAATTCCCGGAGCCAGTCAGCAAAAGAAAACCGCAACGGTTTAATTGCCGGACTACAATAGCAAGTATATAAAGAGGGTGATTTTTATCTCCCTCTTTTCGTATGAAAATATAATTAACAAAAAAAATAGGGTAACAAAATGTTACCCTATTTTAAAATATAAAAGTTATATTATACCAATGCTTTTGATTTTTCCAAACAATTTATCAATGTTGAAGCTACTGTTTTTTGTTCTTCAAGAGTTAATTCTGGGAACATTGGAAGTGACATAACCATTTCGGTATTTTTTTCAGTAATCGGTAAATCACCCATTTTGTAACCTAAATGAGCATGAACTTTCTGCATGTGCAATGGTATCGGATAATAAAGCATAGCACCAATTCCGGATTCTTGGAGCATTTTATGAATTTCATCTCTGTTCGGAATCTTAACCGTGTATTGATGATAAACACAATAAGTGTTATCCAATTCCTTAGGAGTTTGAATATCGGTATATCCTGCAAACAATTCATTATAAGTAGCTGCATGACTTCTTCTTGCTTTGTTCCATTCATCAATGTAGTGAAGTTTAACTCTCAATATTGCTGCCTGAATTTCATCAAGACGTGAATTTACACCTATTTCATCATGGTGATATCTGATAGCACCTCCATGGTTTCTCAAGGCAACAATTCTGTTTTTGAGGTTTTCACTGTTTACTGTAATCAAACCTCCGTCACCCATTCCGCCTAAATTCTTCGTCGGATAAAAACTATAGCAGCCTATATCACCAAATGTACCGACTTTTTGACCTTTGTATTCTGCACCGATTGCCTGACAGCAGTCCTCAATTACGTATAAGTTATGGCGTTTAGCAATATCCATAATCTTATCCATGTCACAAGGTTGACCGTATAAATGAACAGGCATTATGGCTTTTGTATGAGGTGTAATTAATGCTTCAATCTTGTCAGCATCAATGTTAAATGTATCGGGGTTGATATCACAAAATACCGGTGTTGCACCTACTATTTCGATTGATTCGGTTGTCGCAACGAATGTAAATGCAGTTGTAATAACTTCATCACCCTTGCCTATATCCAAAGCTCTCAGCGCCAAATGCAACGCATCCGTTCCTGAATTAAGTCCGACTGTATAATTGCAGCCTATATATTTTGCGAGTTCTTCTTCCAGCGCTTTAACATTAGGTCCTAAAATGTAAGAACCCGAACGCAAAACATCACAAACAACTTTTTCAATTTCCGCACCTATAGTTGCATACTGTCTTTTTGAATCTAAAATCGGTATCATATTTTACCTCCCATATTATTACCCTTTACAATACAAGTTTATCATACAATTCAAGCATCTTTACATAATCTTAACCTTTTTTAGCATGCAAAAAATTAACGGAAAAAATCCGCTAAAAGTCTCTAATAGGTTAAAAAAAAAGACCTTGAGTATATAAACCAAGGCCTGTCCGTTTAAATAAGAAGAGAGAGCTTTATATATATATAAACGATTTGAGAAAGAATTTTTTGCTATTTTAACCCCCATTTTTTGCAAAATTGTTACAAAACTTAACAAAAAAACGTCATGAGAGTCAAAATACAAAATTTCGGAATCGTCTAAATATGTATTAATAATGAATTTTAAAAAGTCAAGTTGACATGCTCTGCGACAGGACTAAATTATATTTTTAGAAGTTAGTAAACTTCACTATTTACAATATTTTTAACAATTTACTTTTTGTGTCGCACTTCATCGGGTAAAGCTCTGATTTGTTCTATCATTTCATTTGGTATTTACATAAATATACATAACAAAAAAGCTGGATTCTTCAGTCGTTTCACTTCCTCAGAATGACGAAATGTTAAAATGATGAAATAATAATACCCTAAATAATATGTTCAGGCATAGCGATATTGCCTTGAGAAAGACGTTTTTCAAGTTCTCCCTCAGGGTTATAGAACGGTTCTACAGTCATTATTCTTGCCGCTATGTCAGGATAATGATAAATAAACTTCAATTCGCCTTCCGTCAAAGGTTTTTGAGTATGTACGTTTGCATAACGTGCAAGTTCAAGAATGTTTCTCGCTTCGTTTTCATCCTTAAACTCAATTTCAAGTTTATTATATACATTTCTAAACCCTTTAATTCCGCCATATTCACCTGTCGTTATCATTCTTCCCGTTTCAATGATTTCGGGTTCACCTCGTCCGAGTTCTTCAAAATCGTATAATTCATAATTTCTTCTGTCTTTCAAAGCTCCGTCTGCGTGAATTCCTGATTCGTGTGCAAAAGCATTATCTCCTACCGCAGGCTGATTTATAGGAATAGGAAGGCCGAATGCATAGGCCGTATATTTAGCCAATTTCCACGATTTAGACAAATCTATTTGCTCATCAACCTGATATTTACCTTTGAATCCTGCTGATTTCATACAAGCCAAAAGGCAAGAAACCAAATCCGCATTTCCGGCACGTTCTCCCATTCCGTTAATAGCGGTATTAATATATGCATCCACTCCGGCATCAACAGCCGCCATAGCACCCTCAACAGAGCAGGCTACAGCCATTCCCAAGTCGTTATGGAAATGCATTTCAATCGGCATTTGTGTTTCTTTTGCAAGTTGATAAATTCTGTTATAAGTAGTATGCGGGTCTTCGTAACCTAATGTATCACAATATCTGAATCTGTATGCACCGCAAGATTTTACTTCTTTAGCCAATTTGATTAAAAAATTCAAATCACTTCTTGAAGCATCTTCAGCATTAACTCCGATAATTTTAGCACCTTTGGAAACCGCACATTCAACGGCTTCGCATGTCATTCTTAAAATATCGTCTTTTGTTTTTTTTCCTAAATATTTACCTTGTATCATCTGTTCGGAAGTTGATTGAGAAAGGTTGCAATTTTCAAGCAAAGGACAGTTTTTAAAAGATGTTTCAACATCAGCCGTAATTGCCCTCATCCAACCCGAAAGCTTTGTTTTTCTTATTACACCACGCTTCACGAGTTCCAGATTTGCATTTAGATAATTCAATTCGTGCATAGTAGTTGGAAAACCGAATTCTGATTGCGTGATTCCCATGTCATCCAACATCAAGTTTATTATCGTTTTTTGGAGTTTTGCAAGCCCGAGTCTTGAAGTCTGGACTCCGTCTCTATTCGTTACATCAACAAAATATATCTTCGGCATAACAAAATTCCTTTACTTAACCTACACTAATATTATATCATAAATATTTTGTAAATTTTGTACCTACATCATACCGTTCACAGTAGCGTTTGAGCTCTTTTATAACTACACCGGAAAGAGCAAATACTGCTATTAGATTTGGAACAGCCAAAAAAAGCGTTACAGCATCTGACAAATTAATTATTGATTTAAAATTCATAGCAGAACCCGCAATTATGCAGATACAATATATTGCCTGAAAAGTTCTTGTTTTATATTTCCCCTCACCGAATAAAAAATTCCAGGCCTTTACTCCGTAATATGAACCGCAAAGCATTGTAGATAATACAAAACAACTTACCATAACAGTTAATAGTACCGGAAATCCGGGGCATATCGTTCCGAACGCCTTCGAAGTTAATTCTATTCCTGCAAGTCCATCAACAGACAAATAAGCTCCGGAAACTACAATTACAAACGCCGTTGCAACACCTACAATAACTGTATCCACAAACGGCTGAAGCATTGAAATAAATGCTTGAACGACCGGTTTATTTGTATTAACGGCAGAAAATGCGATAGGTGCAGTGCCTAAGCCTGATTCATTCGCAAACATTGCTCGTCGAAATCCCCAAAGTAAGCAGGCAAAGGCTCCTCCCGCCATTGCTCGAGGAGAAAAAGCTTCTGTAACTATAAGCGCTATTGTATGAGGGAGATGCCCTATATTTAATATACAAACTAAGATTGCACTTGTAACGTACAATGAACACATAACAGGAGTAACTTTTGACGTAAATTTTCCGATAGCTTTTATCCCGCCGATTATTGTAAACCAGGTAATAAGTGCGACTATTAAACCAAGAATCCAACCGTTATCAGCAAAAATACTGTTATTACCCCCTGTAACTTCTGTAAATTGTGCAGTCATTGCATTAATCTGAAAAAGATTCCATCCGCCAATCATTGCAAATACGGCACAAACAGCATATATTTTTGCCAAAACCAAACCGAATTTTTCGGAGTTTTTCCATTTCGACCAAATTCCACCCTTGAAAGCAACCGGAATATAATACATAGGGCCACCCGAAACTGTTCCGTCAGGATTAGTTTGCCTGAATTTTACACCCAGCAAAACTTCAGAAAATTTTAATGCCATAGAAAAACATCCAGCAACTACCATCCAAAAAATTACCCCGGGACCGCCAATTGAAACCGCAGCCGCTGAACCTGCAACATTTCCGATACCTGCCGATGCGGAAATTGTCGCACTTAATGCTTGAAAAGAAGACAGTTCGCCTTTTTTCTTTCTTTGATAGCCGGAAGGATTATCATGTTTGTATTTATTTGTTATTAGTTTAACTGCATGCTTAAATCCCCATAGTCCGATAAATCCCGTCCTTATTGTAAAAAACAAGGCAGCTGATATAAGCAAAGCAACAAGGAATTCTATTTTTACTCCGCCTATTGTAACGTAAGAAAAAATAAATCCCGAAACCTTATCAGCTATCGGAGCTAATGCGCTATCTATTACGGCATCTATGTTCATAATATTCATTTTATAATAAACAAAAATTAACATACATCAAAATATATATTTTGATGTCTTTTTTACAAATGTTAAGAAATGTAACAAAATAATTGCTTAGTGAAATTAGATAAAATTTAAATACTTTATATATATGTAAGATAAAAAAGAATGGTATAAGAAAATGTCAACAGCATCAGCATTAGCAAAATTATTACAAGTAGAATCAGATTTAAACTACTACACTCAGCAGCAAATCTGGTATGCCAACAAGCATACGGATATGTCAGCAAAGGTAGCAAGATATGCTAAGTATGAAGAAAAATGGGAAGAAGCATACGATGAATGTATGTATGCAGAAGAAGGCAAACAAAAAACAATTAACGGTAGAACTTATTCTTCGGGCAACGAAGCGGCTGCAGAAGAATATGCATACGCTAAAGTTCAACAGCGTGACGAAGAAGTATATCTTGAATTAACAGACAAAGATATGGAATATGATACAATGCAAGAAATGTATAATACATTGTGCGAAGAATTAAGAGCAGAGAAAGAGAAAGATATGCAAGAGGTATCAACTGAAGCACAAAACACACATCTGTTAGGCTCATAATAAAATAGTCCTACTGATATATTTTCGAAGAGTTATACATCAAAGACGCAATTGTCATAGGACCTACACCACCCGGCACAGGAGAAATATAACCGACAGAGTCGGAAACAAAATCAAAATCTACATCACCGGTAAGTTGACCGTTGGAATCTCTGTGTATTCCGACATCAACTACACAAGAATTTTTATTAACCATCTTACATCTTACCAATTTTTTACCAACCGCAGATATAAGAATATCAGCGGTTTTTATTTTGTCGTCAAGAGCTTTTGTGTATGAATGGCAAACAGTAACAGTCGCATTCCGTCTCAAAAGCATCTGCGCCATAGGTTTGCCTACAATATTTGACCGACCTATTATTACGGCATCTTTGCCTTCAATCGGAATATTATATTCATCAAGAAGCATTATTACACCTTGAGGAGTTGCAGGATAAAAATAGGGTTCAAGTCCGATTGCCAATCTTCCGACATTTTCGGGAGTAAAACCGTCAACATCCTTTAAAGGAGATATAGCAGTAATTATATTGTTTTTATCAATATGCTCAGGTAAAGGCAATTGCACCAATATACCTGTTACATCCGGTCTGTCATTTAGCTCGTATATTTTATTTAACAACTCATCATCAGTTGTATCATAATCCATCTCAATAACAGTTGAACGGATTCCGGTTTGCCATGCCGCTTTTTGTTTGTTAGTAACATAAATTCTGCTTGCAGGATCATTGCCTACCAAAATTACAACAAGATGAGGCTTCTTTTTTAATTCCGAAACATTTCTTCTTACATCTTCCAATATTTTTTGAGAAGTTTTTCTACCGTCTAACAGAATCAATAATTTATCCTCCTTGTTGCAAATTAAGCCTAGAATATATCTCTCTGACTGCATCCTCAACGACCACAGAATCTCTCGTAACAGAACCATCAGCCAAACTGGTATCATACGGAATTGCACCTAATATATCCATATCCGATGCTTTAGCGATTTTATATATTTCACTCAAATCAGCATCTTTTGCCTTGTTCATTACGATTCCGATATGGCTTCCTACCGCATATTTTGCGGAATATTCATCTATACGGCATGCCAGCATAACAGATTCAATAGTCGGGTTGGCTACTATTAATGTCTGCTCAATATTTGTATCTACAAGCTGTATAAGGTATTTTAAATCAAATTCACAGTCAAAAATTACAAAGTCATAACGTTCCAATACTTTTTGCAGAGCATTATTTAATTGTTCAGTAATCGGGCATCTGCAATCTTTAACGCCGGAAAGCCAAGAAACGATAATATCTACATTGTCTTCTATAGGGACAATTATGTCTTCCAAAGCCCATTCTATATATTCCTGTTTTGTCATGTGCTGAGGAATACCGGTTTTATATTCATGCTTACCGCTTCTTATACCATATATTGTGTTTCTGATATCTTTTCCGAAAGTATGTCCGAGTTCTCCTGACAAATCATTATCAAATAACAGAATCGATTTTTCCGGAAATTTTTCTTTCAAAATTTTCAGTAAGGCCTTTACTATTGTGGTTTTTCCGCTTCCGCTTTTCCCTGTTACAGCTATTTTTGCAGTCAAAATTTAACCCTCATCTATTTTGATAATACCACAAAATTACAAATTGCTATGCAAGAGACGATAAATATTCATTTATAGCTTTTGCAGCTTTTTTACCTGCTCCCATCGCATTTATTGCATTTGATGTTCCGACAGGCGCAACGTCGCCTCCCGCAAAAATAGCAGGAACAGATGTTTCCCTTGTTTCGGGATTTACTGTAAAATAACCTTTTCTATCTGTATCAAAAGCTATTCCGTCTGCCTCCGAAGATTTTTGTATAATCGGATTCGGGCCTGTACCGAGAGCTACAATTACGGTATCGACATCAACGATTTCGTATTTTCCTGTTCCGACAGGTTTTCTCCTCCCCGATTCATCCGGTTCGCCCAATTCCATAATCTCGAACTTCATACCGTCAACATAACCCTCTTTTTCAAGGATTTCCACAGGTGCCATGAGGAATTTGAATATTACTCCTTCTTCTTTTGCATGCCTGATTTCCTCAAGACGTGCAGGTAATTCATTTTCAGTTCTTCTGTATATTATATAAACCTTTTCAAACCCGACTCTCACTGATGTTCGTGCCGCATCCATAGCAACATTACCTCCGCCGATTACAGCAACCGATTTACCTACTTTAAGCGGAGTTGCATTTTTTTCATCATTTGCCCCCATTAAGTTTACACGGGTTAAAAATTCATTTGCAGAAAATACACAGTTTAAATTTTCACCTTTAATATTCATCATTTTAGGTAAACCTGCCCCCGAGCAAATAAATATTGCATCAAATCCGTCCTCTTTAAGCTGTTTTAGGGTAATTGATTTACCTACAACAATATTTTTTTCAAATTTAACACCCATATTTTTAAGATAATCGAGTTCTCTGTCCAAAACTTTTCTCGGAAGTCTAAACGGAGGAATCCCATAGCGTAATACACCGCCAAATTTGTGAAGGGCTTCAAATATTGTTACATCATGGCCGGCTTTTCTTAAATCAGCGGCTGCTGTGATTCCTGCGCAACCGGATCCGACAATAGCAACTTTTTTACCTGTATTTGAATAAGATTCATTTTTCGCTGAAGTGTTATCTCCAACATATCTTTCTAACGCACCAATTGCAATCGGTTCTCCTTTTATACCGAGAACACAATTCCCCTCACACTGTTTTTCTTGCGGACAAATTCTGCCGCAAACAGAAGGAAGCATACTTGTTTCACGAATTACATCTCCTGCTTTTTCAAGATTGTCTTCTTTTAATGCTTTTATAAATTCAGGTATGTTTATATTTACCGGACATCCTGAAACACATCGCGGATTTTTGCAACTCAAACATCTCGATGCTTCTTCTTTTACTTGCTCATTAGTTAAATTCTCTTCTACCGGCTCAAAATTTGACCTTCTTATATATTTGTCTTGTTCTTTAGGCTTTTGACGCATAATTATACTCCCTTTTCTTATCAATTAAATTATAACCCGAACAAATTTGAATATTAATGTATTTTTTATCACAAAATATTGTTGACTTTCATTTATATGAAATGTACAATGATACTGTGATTTTGGGGTTATATATTTGGAGTTAAGATTATGGAAGAAAGAAACAGTCATATATTATCATTTTTAGAAACAAAAACAGCAGAATACGCAGACAGAATAGCAGTCGGCATGAAAAATATGTACGGCTGGTCAGAAATGACATATAAAGGTGTAGGTTTGCTTTCAAGAAAACTCGCACGATATTTAATCGAAGATTTAGAAATAAAAAAAGGAGAATGTCTTGCGATTCTTTCGGAATCAAAACCTCAATACGCACCTTGCGTTTTTGCTTCGGTTTTGACAGGTACGATTACTGTTCCTTTGGATATTAAGCTTTCCAAACATGAGCTGAAGTCTATACTTTCAGATTGCTTGCCGACCGTATTAATTTGCTCTCAGCACTACTTGGAAACAGCGTTGTACTTACAAAAAGAAATTCTTTCCATTCAGCATATTCTGGTAAATGATGAATACGCAAACAACGGAAATATCAAAAATATTTATGAATTACCCGACAAATATGATGCAAAATGGAGACAAAGAAGTTCAAAATCAACCGCACTTATAATTTACACATCAGGAACAACGGGAGCTCCTAAGGGTGTTGAAATTTCTTTTGCAAATGTTAATGCACAATTAGAAGATTTAACTTATGCAATTAATCTGATACTTCCGCACAACCAAAAAACTACAATGTTATCAATATTACCGATGAACCATTTGTTTGAAATGACAGTCGGTTTCTCAACTTTTTTGAGTTTCGGACATACGGTTTATTACACAACCAGTTTAAAACCGAATGATATTGCAAGTGTTATGCAGGAAAAGAAGGTCGAATTTATGCTTGTTGTTCCGGCATTTTTAAAATTGTTAAAAGCCGGGGTTGAAAAGAAAATTAATTCATTACCTTTATTTGCAAGATGGGCTTTTAATGTAATGTATCATTTTGCAAGATTCTTGCCGACTTACAAAATGAGAAGAAAATTATTCAAGAAAATTCATGAGGCTTTCGGCGGTAACTTCTGGGGTTGCATATCAGGCGGAGCACCTTTGGATCCGGAAGTCGGTAAATTCTTTGAAAGAATCGGTATCAGGGTTTATCAAGGTTACGGGCTTTCCGAAACAAGCCCTGTGGTCTCGGTAAACTGGGACAGACCCGGACTTATGTCCTCTGTTGGAGCGGCACTTCCTCATTTTGAAGCTAAAACAGACAGTTCAACAGGTGAATTATTATTGAGAGGTCCGTCAATAATGAAAGGATACCATAATCAGCCTGAAATGACTGCTGAAATAATTGATTCGGATGGATGGCTTCATACCGGTGATATTGCAAGAATCGACAATCACGGACATATATTTATTACAGGCAGAATAAAGAATATGATAGTTTTACAAGGCGGGAAAAAGGTATTTCCGGAAGAAGTGGAAGCTATTTTGGAAGAAAGCAATTACATTGCTGAATCGTGTGTATTGGGTACGGTAAGAGAATTCGGAGCTAAAGACGGTACTGAAGAAGTTACTGCAGTTATAGTTCCGAAAACGGAATTATACAGTTCTTATTCGGAAGAAGATATCGAAAGAATGATTAAATTAGATGTAAAAACACTTTCCGAAAAACTTGCACCGTACAAAAGACCTACTACAATTATTATAAATAAAGAGCCTTTGCCTAAAACAACCACATTAAAGGTTAAAAGAAAAGAAGTCAGAGCGTTAATTCATGCATAGGGTTTGGTTGCTATGGTTGCAAAATCTATAACAGCGACAACTGTTGGTATTAATGCTTATAAAGTAGAGGTTGAAGTAGATACAACGAATTCTCTTCCGAATGTAAGTATTGTAGGTTTGCCGGACAGCTCCGTCAATGAAGCGAGAGAAAGAGTTCATTCTGCTATAAAAAATTCGGGATTTTCTTTCCCTACAGGGAAAGTTATTGTAAACCTTGCGCCTGCCGATATAAGAAAAGAGGGAACGAATTTTGATTTACCGATTGCAATCGGAATCCTAAAGGAGCAGGGAGTTGAAATTCCCGACAGCGAAACAACCGCATATATAGGTGAATTGTCGTTAGACGGCTCTTTAAGAGGTGTCAACGGTGTTTTGCCATTGGTTTTGGGATTAAAAGAATTAGGAATTACGACTTTTTTCGTTCCGGAGGAAAATGCAAAAGAGGCTGCACTTGTTCAAGACGTGAATATATACGGTGCAAAACATTTGGGAGATATTGTTACTCATTTTGAGGGAGAACAGCTTCCGCTGACAAAGATTGATATTAATGAATATCTGAAAAACTGCTCCAAGCAAGAATATGAATGGGATTTTAAGGATGTAAAAGGTCAGCAAAAAGCAAAAAAAGCATTGGAAATTGCTGCTGCGGGAGGACATAATTTATTAATGACAGGTTCTCCCGGCTCCGGAAAAACCATGATGGCAAAGTGCATGGCTTCAATACTTCCTCCGTTAGAGCTTAAAGAGGCAATTGAACTTACAAAAATATACAGCATTTGCGGACTGTTAAGCAGTAATGAACCTCTTATGACTAAACGTCCGTACAGAGCAGTACACCATACAGCTTCTCCTAACGGAATAATAGGCGGGGGGACAAATCCGAAGCCGGGTGAGATTACTCTTGCACACAGAGGTGTATTGTTTTTGGATGAAATGGTTGAGTTTCCGAGGCAGGTATTAGAGGTTTTAAGGCAGCCGCTTGAGGACGGAGAAGTTGTTATATCACGCTCAAAAAGCTCGGTCAAATACCCTTGCAAATTTATGCTTTTGGGAGCTATGAATCCTTGTCCTTGCGGATATTTAGGAGATAAGCAGAAGCAATGTACTTGTACGGATGTTCAAGTTCAGAGGTATAAATCGAGGTTATCAGGCCCTTTGTTAGACAGAATTGATTTGATAATAAATGTTCCACGTCTTACAACGGAAGAATTGAATAACAACAATATTGAGGCGGAGCCTTCGTCAAGTATAAGAGAAAGAGTTGTAAAAGCAAGAAAAATTCAGGCAAAAAGATATGAAAATGATGGGATTTTAACAAATTCAGAATTGAGTACAAATATGATAAAAAAATATTGTAAACTTGATGAAAAATCCGCTCAAATAATGAAACTTGCTTCGCAAAAGTATCAATTATCCGGGAGAAGATATAATCGTGTTTTAAAAATTGCCCGCACTATTGCCGATTTGGCAGGAGAGGAAAATATTACCTCAGAACATCTTACACAAGCACTGCAATACAGGACAGATATTTAATCCAAAAACTCGGCTAAAATATTGTTGCTAAGTAATATTCCTTTTAAAGTTAGTTTGTAACCTGTTTCGGTTGGCAAAATGTAATCTGAATTATATTTTTTTATTATTTCCCCATATTTTTTATCAAAATCAATATTGTATTTCATATTAATTTCTTCAACATTTATTCCCGTTTCCCGTCTGAAGCCGAGAAAAATTTCTTCTTCAAGTTTTTCTTTCACAGTCAATTTATTTTCTGATGAATGCTTGAGAGGATTATTGATATATTCTTGAATATCGGAAAAATTTGCATAACGGACTCCGTTTTCATACCCATGAGCTGCAGCACCGAAACCGTAGTATTCGGAATTGTTCCAATAATTGAGATTGTGCCTTGACTCATACCCGATTTTTGCAAAATTACTTATTTCATACCTTTTGTAACCAATGTTTTCCAAAAAATCATTTACTCCCAAATACATATCCGCCTGTAAATCGTCATCAGGTGTATTTTGGGGCTGATTATAGTAAAAATATGACGGCTCTTCAATTTTTAAACCGTAAGTCGAAATATGCTTTAAGTCCAACATTTTTATTATTTCCAAATCTTGCCTTAAAATCTCCTCCGTTTGAAACGGAAGCCCGTATATCAAATCAATGCTGATATTAGTAAATCCTGCCGATTTTGAGTTATCCAAGGCTTTTAATGCGGTTTTTGAATCGTGTCTGCGACCGATATATTTAAGTATTTCGTCATTGAATGTTTGCACCCCGAAACTTAACCTATTTATCCCTAGAGATTTCAAAGCTTTCAAATACTCCAAATCCGCATCATCCGGATTAATTTCAAATGTCACTTCAGTTTCTCCGGAAATATTGAATTGTTTTATTATTGTTTCAACCTCTGCCGGTGAAAGTTGTGACGGAGTTCCTCCACCGAAATAAAGAGTTTTTAAAGGTTCAGAATTATAGCGAAATTCAATTTCACTCAAAAGAGCACTAACATAAGAATTTTGTAGCCCCTGATAAACTACGGATACAAATGAACAATACTTACACTTTGATTTACAAAAAGGTATGTGAATATAAACGCTTTCGGTCATTATTCATCCATTTTCATATAGCTCATATCCCAGCGTAAATCGAGATATTTAACTTTTTTGTTAATCATTTTTACTTGCGGTATCAAAGACGGCAATCGTTGTATTTTATCAAACACAGACGGGTTAAGACTCCCGAGCCTGATATTTACAGTCGGAATTTTTACATAAACATCTTTGGGATCTCTGTAGTCAATATATTCAACTTTTTCTCCTGTTTCGGATTCAATTAGAGCTGCTAATTGTTTAAAATTAGATATTTTAGTCAAATCCCAATTTCTATAATCATCTCCGGAACCGTAAGTTATTACCAAAACCGTTTTATAACTCTCATCCAGTGGCATATATTCTCTTCCGATAAGTTTTCCGTCGGTAGAGAAAAAAGCTATAGGCGGAACATCGACATTCGGAGCAATTGTAATCGCAGGCGTACGTTCAACTATCATTATTTGCAGCCTTGCAGGAAACCAAAATCTTCTTATATATACATCTTCTACCGGCTCCAGTTTCATTATACTTTCTCTTAGGGAAGATGTTTTCACAAGAAAAATCGGTTGTGTCGGGACTTGTGTTCTTCTCAGAGCTGAAAGTATTTTATGTGAAGGCACAATCTGATTATTTAAAATTTCTAATACAGGACTGTCCACTCGGTCAAAAGCATCCGCCGGAAGTCTCCACTGTGGCATTTTGAGTATTAAAATACAAGAAAAAAACATAAACAGAAGAACGAATAATTTGTACATCGTTCTCAATCTGGTTAATCTGCGTTGAGTCTTGCGGACTTGACGCTGCATTTTTGCCCGTTTTAGTCTGTGACTTCTTAAATATTTTGGTTTTATATCCTCTTCATCAGACATTATTTATTCAATCCTACACTTTTTAATATCATTTCAACCAATTCATCATATCCGATACCGCCTGCAGCAGCTTGTGCCGGCAAATCACTCGTATCTGTCATACCGGGATTTGTATTAATTTCAAGCACATAAGGCGTATTATTTGCTATCAGAAAATCTATTCTGGAAACACCTGAACAACCGCAAACGATAAATGCTTTTACCGCAGTCTCTTTAACCTTTTCAGTCATTTCAGCCGATAATTCCGCAGGCAGTACAAATTCAGTCATACCTTTTGTATATTTTGCTTCATAATCATACCATTCATTTTTTGGTCTTAATTCGAGAATTTCCGTAGCAAAAGGAGCACCGTCTTTTTCCAATACTCCGACTGTAGCAGACACTCCAACAAGATATTCTTCTATTAAAACTTCTGAATTGTATTTACGTGCAGTATTTATAGCCTCAATAAGTTCAGACACATTATTAACTTTACTCATACCGAAACTTGAACCTTCGGAAACAGGCTTAATCATCAAAGGATAGTGCAAATCCTTAACTTTTTCAATCGGATCTTCATCTTTAAGAAGGAAAACTGAGGTTATCAAAGGAATTCCCACAGTAGACATTATTTTTTTAGTATATTCTTTATTCATGCAAACGGCACTTGCCATTACACCGCATCCTGAATACGGAATCTTTAGTATTTCCAAAAGCCCCTGAATACAACCATCCTCTCCGTATTTCCCGTGCATAGTATTGTATGCAAATTCAAATCCTTTAATGTCATTTGCAATATTTTCCGTAACATCAAGAATTTTAGCGTTTTTATAGCCTAATCTTTGTAATGCATCATATACGTTTTTTCCGGAACGTAATGAAACTTCTCTTTCAGAGGACATTCCTCCGCATAATACCGCTATTTTTGAGTCTTTTGATATAAGATTCTGCATATTTCTTCCTCTTTTCTATTTTTCTTACCAACAAATATAATTTCCGGAACTAATTCTATTGTAAACATTTCTTTGACAGAAGTGTACATTTTTAACATTAGTTGCAAAACATCCTCTGATAATGCATTTCCTTTATTTACAATAAAGTTTGCATGATTATTCCAAACATAAACATTGTCACAGTTTAAAAGTTTACAGCCGGACTTTTCCAAAAGTCTTCCGGCAGAATCGTTTTCGGGATTTTTAAAAACACTTCCGGCATTCGGGTGAGCAAGATTTGGCTGAATTTCTTTTCTGCTTTCAAGATTACGTTGCATTAATGCTTTAATTTCTGAAACTTTACCTTTTTTCAAATCAAATTCCGCCCCCAAAAGTATATATCTTCCATCCTGCAAGACAGACTTTCGGTAACCGAATCCCATTTCTGCTTTTTCTTTATAAACGACATCTTTATTTTTTATATCAAATAAACAACATCTGATAAGACTGTCTGAAATAGACTGTCCGTGAGCAGAAGCATTCATATAAATTTCTCCGCCTATTGTTCCCGGAAAACCTATCATAAATTCAAATCCGCTTAAACCCGCATCTGCCGTTTTTTGAGAAAGCATAGGTCCTTTTACACCGCATTCCGCAATTACATACCCGCCCCTTATGTCATAGTAATTTAAACCTGTTGTAAGTATGACATTTCCTCTGTATCCCTCAGAAGAAAATAATACATTGGAACAATTCCCCAACAAAATATAATCATCAAGCTCTTTTAAAAGATAAATAATCTCCTGTTGATTCTTGGGTAAATAAAGCTTATCGACCTTTCCTCCGATTTTAAAGGTCGTTAAATTTTTAATTTCAAAATTCTCTCTTACATCTATTTGCAAGCCAAATCTCCGTTTGCATTCAATAAAGATTTACCTAAATCAGTAATAGTTCCGGCTCCTAAACCGACTACTACATCACCTGATTTCAATGTCGGAAGTAATTTTTTTGCAACATCATTTATTGAACCCGAAATATACTCAGCTTTTTCGAGCTCAGATGCAAAATTTTCTCCGCTAATTCCGTCAATTTTGTTTTCCGAAGCCGCATAAACATCTGTAACAATAACCCTTTTGGCATTATAAAATGAATCTTTAAATTCATTCCACAAACCTTTTAATCTCGTATATCTGTGCGGCTGAAAGACTGCGACTATGTGTTCTTTTCCGAATTTTTGCGCTGTAGAATCTAATGTAGCTTTGATTTCTGTCGGATGATGAGCATAGTCATCATACAATTCAATTCCGTTAATTTCACCTACTTTTTGGAATCGTCTTCCCATCCCTGTAAATGATTTAAAATATTCAGCAAACCCGCATAGCTTTGAACTTAAATCTGTTTCATTCAAAGCTGCAATAACGGCAAGCGTATTATAAACATTATGAATGCCTCCCAGGCATATTGAAACAGGCATTAATAATGTGTCTTTATAATAAACATTAAATGTAGTTCCGTCCTGAGCAAAATTAATATCTTTTGCCATATAATCCGCATTATTCAGTCCAAAAGTTACAAAATTACCGTTTAATCTTTGCACTCCGACATTATCTAAATTTACTATTACTTTTTTTGAATTATTAACGGCTGTATCGAAAGTTTTAACCAAATCATCTAGCCCGTTTTTGTAATAATCTATATGGTCTTCTTCCAAATTGTTTATTACAAGAATATCGGGATTATATTTTGTAATCGTCCCATCACTTTCATCAAGTTCCGCAACAAAATATTTTCCGTTTTTATGCTGTGCATTTGTATGAAGTTCCGGAACAATTCCCCCATCGACAAAAGATGGTAATAATCCTGCTTTATCCAAAACATAAGATGCCAAACCGCTCGTTGTTGTTTTTCCGTGAGTTCCGGAAAATCCTATAAAAGTTTTACCGGATACTTTCGCTGATTCGGATATTTCTTTAAGCAAATCAGATCTGTGGTATATTTTTAATCCAAGTTCTTTTGCCCGAATAACTTCAGGATTATTTTCTCTGATTGCGGTACTGACTATAACAGTCGCACCTTCAGAAACATTTTTTGAATCATGTCCAATATAAATTTTTGCACCTAAATCTCTTAAAGCATTAATATATTTACTGTCTTCAATATCAGAACCGGAAACGGTATGACCTTCTTCAAGAAGATACTTTGCCAGTCCGCTCATCCCAATTCCGCCAATTGCTATAAAATGATAATTACTCAATTTCTTTCCCCTTATAAGCTGAAATTATTATATTATAAAGATTACGGAATGTAAAACTAATTATACTATTTCATTAAGAGCTTTCTCTGATTTTTTATTAACAATATTATCGTATATACTTCCGGTCACAAGCCCACCGAGAGTAAAGATTATGGTTCTTATTACAGTATTGGTTTTTGTTTTTGCTAATCCTCCGTTCAGACAAACACTGAGAATTCCGCATGCTGCACCTAATGGTGCTCCAAAACATTTTCCTATATTACTCTTGTAATAAGGAATTCCCGAATCAGATACAGAAATATTTCTGATTTTTGCTTCTGCACCATTATTTTGCGCCACACCAATTTGTTCCGCAGTTTTTTTAGCCTTTTCATTACGTAACGCATCAACGAGCATTCCTCCGCCTATAGTACATCCGGTTGCAATCAGCGTAGCGGGGACAGCAAGTTCTCCTTTACGAGAGCAAGTTTTTCTGAATGTTTCCGTACTCGGCATCGAGTCTTTGTACTTTTTGAGATAATTATTAAATCTTTCAGGGTAATTACCGTCTTTAATAATAGCATCAATATTTTTTTGTGTAGATTCAAGATCTTTTTGATATTTATCTATAGTTTTTTCAAAGTAATCCTTATTTTTAAGCCTGACATCGGGAAGAAAATCAATTACTGCAGGAATACTTAATATTGCGCCGGTTTTTAAACCTACATTTGATTTATAATAAGGCACAGATGGCGTACCTTGCTGAAAATCATAATTTTGAACCGGTGAAACTTGTTGAACAGATAAATCAGACATATTAAAACCTTAAAAACTACACTATATATTAATAAAGTATTTTTCTTACGAAAAATTGCCTGAATAACACGAAGAATCTCAAAATTGTTACATATATTAATAAATTAATGCAAAACTTTTATTCTGTTTAACGGCCAAAATACAAAAACGGCTCTTCCGATAAAGCGATTTTGTGATAATGTTCCCCAAAAACGACTGTCTTGGGAATTTCCACGATTATCTCCCATCATAAAATATTCGCCTTCAGGAATGACAAAAGGACCGCAATACATATTTTCCCTGCATTTATGAAAATCACGATCACTCATTATATATTCTTCGTCTAATGGAGTATCATTAATATAAACCTTATAAACACCACTTGGCTCTTGTTTTATTTGAAATTTTTCTCCCGGTAATCCAATTACACGTTTAATAAATGCAATATCTTTACAGAAAAACCCAGTTAAACGGCTAAACACGGATATCGGATCTGTTTTCAGTTCAACAAAAGGAGGGTAAAATATCATTATATCTCCTCTTTTCGGAACATTTTCAAATTTATGATGTTTTATTATATTCGGGTATTTAGTTAATTTTTCAACAACAATCCTGTCACCCTCAATAAGAGTCGGACGCATAGAGCCTGATGGTATCCAGCGCAGTTCCGCTATAAAAAACCTTATTATAATTACGGCAACTATTACAAATACGATTGTATCAACCGTTTCTTTAAACCACGCTTTTAATTTCTCTTTATCAATCATAATTCGATAATCAGTCTCTCTATATCAGATTTGTAATTATTATCAGGAAATTTACCTAATATTTCTCTCAATTCTTGTTTATAATTATCCGATAAAATATTAGCATTTTCAATACCTAATATATCCTTAGCAGTATAGATTTTATTTTTTTTATCTTCTGCAGAAGAAAAATCTAACATATCATTTTGCATTTGAAAACAAATGCCGAAGATTTCACCGAATTTTACCGCTGTAATTCTGTCAAGATTAAGATAAACCGCACAACTCTCCAATACCGCAGAAAAAAGTCCGCCCGTTTTTCCTTTGCAGATGTTTATATATTTCTCTTTTGTCGGAATTTTATTTCTCAAAAAATATTGTTGGATTTCCGCTCTTGCCATATTATAAACACATTTATTAAAAATACTTGAGATAGAGTTATTATCCAGTTCCAATAATAATTCTATAGCTTTAGAAACTACATAGTCTCCGCACAAAACGGAAATCTTTGGAGAATATTTATTCCCGATTGTTGTTATTCCCCTTCTGGTAACAGAATCATCAATTACATCATCATGTAGCAAAGATGCATTGTGAATAAGTTCGCATGCTGTAAGTATCTTAAATATATTATCATCTGGGTATTTGTTGTTTGCTTTTATATATAGAATCGCTAACTTTGAGCGAATACGCTTTGAACCTTTATTCAAAAATGAAATTATTTCATTTTCGGGTAAAAGCTCCTCAATTATATTGCAAATGTTTTGGTTAATTCTATCAAGTTCAAAATCTGTCATTAAAAATATATTATCATGAATATATAAGTATTAATTCTTAGTCGGATGAACTATAAAATAAAAACGGGGCCTTTTATATGCTCCGTTTAAATTATATTCCCAATCAACATGCTATCCAAAACCAATTCGTTTTGTTTTTTGGTTTTACTCCTTGTTCTTATATTTCCATACGGCAATTTTAATGTAAATAATTATGCATAAAACTTTTACATTTTTTAATTTTAATTTACAAAACTTAATAAAATTCATAAAAAAGGCAATTTTTTAAGAAAAAAATACTTTATTAATATATAAGGAGTAAACACGTGGCAACCGTAAATTTATACAGTGGCAAACATATAAATTATCAGGGCAGAGATGCTATTGTTGTAAGTAATAATTATTCTGACAACACAATTACATTGATGCTTAATAATGGTGAAATAGTTACCGTAAGTAAAAATGAGAGCATATTCAATGCAAATAAAACCGTTACGGAAGTTATTGACAGTACTCAGAAACATATAAACAGCTTAGACAAAGAAATCGAAGAAGGCGAAGCAAAAATAAAAGAAAGCAATAAATTATGGTCAGTAGCTGTTGAAAATATACGTAAATTTAAAAAAGATATAAATACCCTATTTAGCTCACTCGGTGTAAAATCCGAAAGAGAAATTACTGATAGTAAAGCAAGAGAAGAATACAAAGAACTAAGTGAAAGCGTAAGCGGAGCAAAAAAAGCAAGAAACAGAGCATCAAGCAATGTGCTTTGGTTTGTACATAAAGTTTTGGATGCAATTTTCCATAAACATGACTGCCAACTCACGCAGAGTGTTGCGGAAAACTTCACCCGATAGGAGAATGGCTACCGGACAAAATATAAGTAATACTCCTCTATAAAGGAGTATTTTATTATGAAGATGTTGCTGTTTGATTTTAGGGATTCGGAAAAGGAATATTTTAATAATCACGATTTACCTGATTTTGACATTGAATTTATTAAAGAACCGTTGAATTTGATGTCGAATCTGTCTGAAAAACAACTCGAGGAAACCGTTGCAATAAGCGTGTTTATAACTTCTGACGTGAATGAAGAAGTTATAAAAAAATTCAAAAATTTAAGAATAATAGCGACACGTTCAACTGGGTATAATCATATAGACCTGAAATATTGTGCCAAAAATAATATTGCTGTTTTTAATGTAGAAGAATACGGAGAAACCTCCGTTGCTCAATATACATTTATGCTTATTCTTGCATTAATACGAAAACTTATTCCTGCATATCTCGGAACACAAAAAGATTTAGTAGATCATGAAACTTATGAAGGCAGAAACTTGGAAAACATGACTTTAGGAATTTTAGGATGCGGAGCAATAGGAACTTCTGTTGCAAAAATTGCACATTTCTTCGGTATGAAAGTATATGCTTGCAGTCTCACCAAAAACTCGGAAATATCGAATTTTACAAATTATTGTTCTATTAATGAATTACTGATAAATTCCGACATAATTACACTACACCTGCCATTTAATGCCGAAACATATCATATAATTAATGATGAAGCAATGAAAAAAATGAAAAAAGGAGCTTTAATTATAAATACTGCCAGGGGAGAACTTATTGATATTGTTGCTTTGTACAATAATCTGATTTTAGGACACATTGGCGGGGCAGCTTTGGATGTAATAGAATGCGATAAAATAGCAGTGAACGGAAATCCGATAGCACTGGAAAATGAATACTCATCTTGTCACACGAAAGCATTTGCAGTGCAAAAACTTTTGGGCATGACAAATGTTATTATAACTCCACACATAGCATACAATACAAAAGAATCGGTAGAAATTCTCCTTAATACTAC
>JAEEGL010395279.1_pt1 | contig 29285 bp, 30 predicted proteins | sample 9134231 | NCBI WGS metagenome assembly JAEEGL01 (sample SAMN16246548, study PRJNA631951) | gut metagenome | biome: gut microbiome; feature: rumen; material: fiber-attached | host: Bos | place: Iran: Karaj | collected 2018-10 | reverse complement strand
TTTGCCGAAATAGCTCAATTGGTAGAGCAACTGACTTGTAATCAGTAGGTTACGGGTTCAATTCCTGTTTTCGGCACCATCTTTTTTTTGGAGGGATAGCGAAGTGGTCAAACGCGGCAGACTGTAAATCTGTTCCTTCGGGTTCCATGGTTCAAATCCATGTCCCTCCACCACTTTTGGTTAGATTGCATATTGCCTTGTAGCCAAGCGGTAAGGCACCACACTTTGACTGTGGCATTCGCTAGTTCGAGTCTAGCCAAGGCAACCACTAATATGTTCCGTTAGCTCAGCAGGTAGAGCATTTGACTTTTAATCAAAGGGTCATGCGTTCGAATCGCATACGGGACACCATTTGAATATTAAAGTAAGCAATGCTTACTTTTTTGTATATTAAAAGATAAGATTAATCAATGATATTATGATATAATCTTATCTCTTTTTTTATTTTATGTCTATCAATTATGTTATATTTAGGTAATAATTTTAAATATAATTCTAATTTAGCTAATTCTTTTTTAATATATTCTTGAAATAATTTTGTATTTGTTTTAAGTAGAATTGGTCCAAAATATAGTTCTTTTTTTGTATATCTTTTCTTACCTTTAATGAATTTAATAATGGTATATGTTTTTTTATTATCTTCAATTATTATTTCATTGTCAATAATAAAGTTTAATTTAGTTACTTCTTTTCTTAATAATTCTAACTTAGTATTACTTTGGATAATAATTGTATTTATTTTATTTAACTTATGTTGATTATTTTCCAAGATGCCTACAGCTGTATGAGCACCCATACCTGAAATAATAATTGTGTCTACTCCATCGCTATCTTTTAAGGTATCTAATCCATTGCCTAATCTTGTTTCAATAATATTATCTAATTTGTTCTTTTTAATATTATCTATGGCATTATTTAGCGCATTTACATTAATATCTGAAGCAATAATGTTGTTTGATATTTTATTTTGATACAAATAAATATCAAGTAATGCATGATCGCATCCAATATCAATTACATTAGAATTAATTGGAACTAGACTAGAAATTGATTCTAGTCTAGTTGATAATTTAATCATTTAAAAAATCCTTTAATTTTCGGCTTCTTGACGGATGGCGTAATTTTCTAAGAGCTTTGGCTTCAATTTGTCTAATTCTTTCACGTGTTACGCCAAACATTTGTCCTACTTCTTCAAGAGTTTTACTGCTACCATCATCTAGACCAAATCTTAATCTTAATACTTGTTCTTCTCTTTCAGTTAGAGTTAATAAAACATCAGAAATTTCATCTTTTAATAATTCATGAACAGTATATTCTTCAGGTGACATTGTTCTTTCATCTTTGACAAAATCACCTAAATGCGAGTCATCTTCTTCGCCAATTGGAGTTTCTAACGATACAGGTTCTTGAGCTATTTTTATAACTTCCCTTACTTTATCTAACGATAAATGCATTTTTTTGGCTAGTTCTTCTTCGGTTGGTTCACGATTTAATTCAAGAGTTAATTGTCTTTGAAAGCGAGATAATCTATTAATTGTTTCAACCATATGAACAGGAACACGAATCGTTCTAGCTTGATCGGCAATAGCTCTTGTTATGGCTTGTCTAATCCACCAAGTAGCATATGTTGAGAATTTATATCCTTTACTAGCATCAAATTTTTCAACAGCTTTCATTAAGCCAATATTACCTTCTTGAATTAAGTCTAGGAATAACATCCCACGACCAACATATCTTTTGGCAATTGATACAACCAATCTTAAGTTAGATTCAGCTAGTTTATTCTTAGCTTCTTCATCACCTTCAACTATACGTTTAGACAATTCCATTTCCTCATCTAATGTTAATAAACTTATTTTACCTATTTCTTTTAGATACATTCTTACTGGGTCATTAATTGTTAATTCTTTGGCTAAATCACTATCTTGAAGTATATTTTCAATGCCACCATCATCTTCGCCAGTGTCATCGCCAGCCAGCTCTTCATCTGTGACTACTTGAATATTGGCTTCCATCAAACTATTATATAAATCGTCTAATGAGTCACTGTCTAAATCTAGTCCTTTCAAAGCAGTTGCTAATTGTTCATAAGTAATAAAACCAGCTTCCGTCCCTTGTGCTATTAATTCTTTCTTTCTTTCTTCATATGTTTTTATTTCTTCAATCATTGTTTCACTCCCTTTAATGATAAAATTTCATTTAAAATATTGGCTTGTATTAGTGGATTTTTTTCTTCTTTTAATTTATCTTTTAATTCATTTATTTTTCTTTTTACTGGGTAAGAATTGATTACTTTAATATAATCTTCAATTTCTTCTGGATTATACTCACTTAATGTCTTTATGTTAATTATTTCATTAAATAACTTTAATTCTTCTTCATTATTTGCTATATAACTAATAAAATCAGCTACATTTAGTATGCCATATTTATGATAGTAATAAATTATTTCATTGGCTAGATTTCTAGTATTAGTATTTGGAAAGAAAGTTACTTTTTTTTCAACTTCATTTATTATCTTTTCATCTTTTAACATATAATTAATTAAATACCTGGATGCCAATTCTTGCTGTGAATATTTTTCTTTTTTCTTTGCGCTTACAACTACTTGTTTTTTCTTTTGGTTATTTTTTATTTCTTGATATTTATTTTTTAATATATCATACTCTACTTTGTATTCAGTAGACATTTTTTTTAGGGTTAAATCTATTAAGACTAAGTCATCAATTTGTGACAAATCATTAAGTGACTCATTAATATATTTAGTTATATCTTCAATGTCTGTTAAATTTTTCTTGTTTTTATGTTGTTCCATTAAGAATTCAATAGAACTTTCAGGATTGTCTATTTTTGCTTTGAATTTATCTTTACCATATTTCAAAATATATTCATCCGGATCTAAATTTTCTTCTAGTCTAACTACTTTTGGGTTAACATCAATTTCTTTTAAAATAGTAATGGCACTCAGAGTTGCTTCTTCGCCTGCTTTATCGCCATCAAAACATAAGATGATATTGTCTGCCATTTTCTTAAGTAAATTGGCATTTTGTTTAGTTAAAGCTGTTCCCATCGTGGCTATACAATTTTTAATACCTATAGTACTGGCACGTATCACATCCATAAATCCTTCCATGACAATTATTGAATCATTTTTTTTAAGTAATTCTTTAGCATTATGATAATTATATAATATATTTCCTTTTTTAAAAATCGAAGTCTCTTTGGTATTAATGTATTTGCTACCATCTTTGGTATTATATATTCTACCAGAGAAGGCAACAACATTACCTTCAAGATCATATAGTGGAAACATAATACGATTTATAAATAGATCAGTACCATTCTCATTACTAATGCCTAAGTCAACTAATTTTTTTAGTGAAATATCCTTATTTAATAGAAAATCAGTAACTGATGTTTTTGATAGTGATAAACCAATTTTAAATTTTTTTATGGTTTCTTTATCAATATGTCTTTGTTCTAAATAATCATTGGCATTTTTACCTAAAGCTGTATTTAAATTATTTTGATAAAATTTGCAAGCTTTATCATATATTTCATAGGATTCAGTATTTTTGTTTTTTATTACTTTAGCTTGTCCTAAATTATAGCCTACTTGGTTCCCTAATAATCTTACAGCATCATAGAAGCCTATATGCTCGTAATCGGCAACAAAGGTAAACACATTACCGGTAGCTCCACATGAAAAACAAGTAAATATTTGTTTTTCTTTAGAAACACTCATGCTCGGTGAATGATCATCATGAAATGGACATACACCAAAGTAGTTTTTTCCTTTTTGAGTTAAGGGAATATACTTAGAGATTACATCAACGATATCTACTTTATTTCTTATTTCATTTATCATTTCATTAGTAATGTTCATTTTATCCCCTCCAATAATGATATTCCAAAAAAACTTGGAGATTACTTTTATTTTTATTAACTTTTTGTTAATTTTACACAAATTTGACACTTTTTTGTTATTTTATAAACATAGAATCACCAAATGAGAAGAAACGATATTTGTTTTTAACAGCTTCTTCATAAGCATTAAGAATTATTTTTTTAGAAGCAAAAGCTGAAACAAGCATAATTAACGTCGATTTTGGTAAATGAAAATTAGTAATTTGGGCATCAATTGCTTTAAATTCATATCCTGGATAAATAAAGATATCTGTCCATCCGGAAGTTTCTTTAAATTCACCATATTTGGTCATAATAGTTTCTAAAGTTCTTGTTGATGTAGTTCCAACAGAAACTATCCTTTTACCTTCTTTTTTTCCTTTATTTAAAACATCCGCCACTTCTTTAGTCATTTGATAAAATTCACTATGCATTTTATGAGTTTTAACATCTTCGACATTGACTGGCCTAAATGTACCTAAACCAACATGTAATGTTATATAACATATTTTTATACCCTTTTTTTCAATTTTATTTAATAACTCTTTAGTAAAATGAAGACCAGCGGTTGGCGCAGCAGCCGAACCAATATTTTTAGCATATACTGTTTGATAGCGATCTTTATCTTGTAATTTGGCTTTAATATATGGAGGTAATGGCATACTTCCTAACTTGTCTAAAATTTCATAAAAGATACCTTTGTAAAAAAATTCAACAATACGGATCCCTTCTTCGCCTAATTCTTGACATTTTGCGGTTAGTAAGCCATTACCAAATGAAATAATAGTTCCAATTTTCACTCTTTTGGCTGGTTTAACAAGTACTTCCCATTTATCATTTTCAATATTTTTAAGCAATAATAATTCAATAACTGCTTTTGTATCTTGTTTTTCACCAATAATCCTAGCAGGCATTACTTTAGTATCATTTAGGACTAGAATATCATCTTTATTTAAATAATTAATTATATTATAGAATATTTCATGTTTTATTTCTCCCGTTTTACGATCAAGCACCATTAATCGAGAATCATCTCTTTTTTCTAATGGCGTTTGAGCTATTAATTCTTCAGGTAAATAATAATTAAAATCTTCAGTTTTCACACGACCACTCCCAAACTGCATTATATTATAGCACATTTTTAACAATTAGTTTACTTTTTTTATTAGATATTTAAAAACACAGTATAGTTTACTGTGTTATTTGTTATCGTCAGTTCGATCGCCATTGCCTTTAATTGGAATAACTTCACCAAGATATGTTGGTTCTGGTTTAATTAAACATTTTAAGAAATCTTTTATTCTAGCAGCTATTTCTCGAATATCTCTTTTTGTTTGGTTCATATATTCTCTTTTAGTAGCAGATACGCCATAAGCATTTAAATCAATACTTTTGGCAATATAAAGTGAACGGTATAAATGGTACTTCTGAGTTACAATTATTACTTTATCAGCTTTAAATATTTTTTTTGTACGATAGATACTGTCATATGATGATAAGCCAGCATGATCCATAAATATGTCTTCTGAAGGGATACCATTTTCTTTTAGATAATTTTTCATGACATTTACTTCATCATAATCTTTATATTCGTGATCACCACTAACTAAGATTTTAGGAGCTGCTTTATTATTATACAATTCAATAGCTGTTAATAATCTATCTTCTAGCATAGGACTTGGTTTATTGTTTCTAATTCCAGCGCCTAATACGACAATACAATCATAATCTTTATCTTCAATATTACTTATTTCAATTATTCTTCTTTTAGTTGTTGAAATAATATAGAAGTTGATTATTGCTAATAGTATTGTAAATATCAATATTAACTTTAATATTTTTCTCATTTTATTACCTCTATTAAAGTATAACAGAAAAAAGAAAAAAACACAAACACTTGTGTTTTCTCTGTCACTTATGACATTATATTATATGTTCATAATAATTTATTATTCTTTTTAACTTGTTTTAACAATACCAGTTAAGACATCAGTTCTAGCGCCAATATATCCTTCAAAGGTGCCACCTTCAATATTGTTATCAGAATTGTTTCCATCTATCCAGAAATAAACTTTAAATTGAGTTAATGTTTCATTTTCTGTATCTGTTAGTGGATAATCAGTAACAATTGGTATTTCATTTCCAGTTTCTTTACTAGCAAAATTACCATCATTTACATACACTTCATTTGAACCTTCTATTCGATAGACTTCCCATTTGAATCCAGCAATAGCTAAATTTCTGCTTATGTTTACAATATCAATATATAATGTGACATTGGCTTTGGCACTACCACTTGCTAAACCTATCTGAACAATAGTTGACTTGCCATCTTCTTTTCTTGCAACGGCCTGAATATCGCCAGTTATATGTGTACCGCCGCTATATAATATTTCATATTTTTTAGAATTTCCTAGAACATTATTATTGTCAGAAACAATAATTGAATAGTATGCATATGTTGCTCCAATAATAGTAATTATTATAAGTAATAAAATGCTTGAGATTGTCAAAACATATTTCTTAGTCATTTTATTACCTTCTTTCTACTTTTTGATTGCACTATTTATACTTATTTTGGCACTGAATCCTTTATTCATCAATGTGTTTTGATTACTTTCATCATCACTTAACCATATTAATAATTCATACGAATATGTTGTTGGATAGGTCGCCGGTGAAAGTTTTGTCATTGGCATTATTATTAATGATTTATTTGATCCAATATTGCTAAAATCACCATTGGCAACTTTTATATTATTTTGTAATAATTCATATTTATAATTAGCAATTTTTAGTTCATCTGCCATATTAATATTAATTAGTGATATTTCGATTCCTTTTTCATAATCTTCTAAATTTTTATCAATAGTAATTGTAAAACTATTCTTGTTGGCATAATTATACCTGTCGTTATCTTTAATTGGAAGTGTTTGTTTTAAAGAAATATATTCTGTTTGTGAAAAGATAATAGTTGGTGTTTTTTTGATTGTTCCTCCACTTATATTAGTCTCAGCATTTTTATAGGCATACCAGGCATAACTGGCACCAAACATTATTGCGATAGCAATAGCTATGGTAATACTTAGAACAATTATAATCTTTTTTAATTCCATTGCATCACCTACTTTGCTATTATTTATATAAATATAATAACATATTTTTTTTATTATTTCAACTTTAAATTTATATTAGAAAAAAAGAGTTATTTTTTTACATTTTTTGTAATGTTCTTACCATTTGGTAAGAATAACCCATTTCATTATCATACCATGCAACAATATGCACTAATTGTTTTCCATCTATTTCAATTATATTAGTTAAATTCCCGTCTACTGTAGCTCCGCAGTCTGATGAGATAATATCCGATGAAACGATAGGATCTTCGGTGTAATGCAATGTTATATTGCTATTTGCTTTGAATGTATTGTTAATTTCATCTTTTGTGGTATTTTTAGTTAATTCAACTGTTAGATCTATTAATGAACCATCTGGTACAGGAACTCTTATGGCTGAACCTAAAATTTTTCCATCTAAATTTGGTAAAACTTTTCCAATTGCTTTAGCAGCACCAGTAGATGTTGGAATCATATTCATTGCGCATGCTCTTCCACGTCTTTCAAGAATTCCTTTTTTATGTGATACATCTAATGTTACTTGATCATTTGTATAGGCATGGATAGTTGTCATATTACCTTTAACAATTTTAAAATTATCATCTAGTACTTTAAGTACTGGTGCCAAACAGTTTGTTGTACAAGAAGCAGCAGATACAATAGTATCTTCAGGCGTTAATATACTATCATTAACATTATAGACAATCGTTTTCATCTCTCCTTTACCTGGAGCAGAAATTAATACTTTTTTAGCTCCAGCTTCTATGTGGAGATTTGCTCCATCTTTACTTGTAAATTTTCCAGTACATTCCAAAACGACATCTATTCCAAGACTACTCCATGGTAATTTACTAGGTTCAATCTCTTTGTATACATTTACTTTTCTATTTTCTACATATATTGCTTCATTGTCAAAAGTTACTTTTTTGTAATATCTCCCATGGTTAGTGTCATATTTCAATAGATATGCCAATTCTTCTGGCGTTGATAAATCATTTATAGCAACAACTTCCATATCGTCTAGTTCTTCAATAATTCTAAAAACCAACCTACCTATTCTTCCAAATCCATTTATGGCTATTTTTTTCATATTTTTCCTCTTTCCTTTATTTAATTATTATTTCATTATCCTTTAACAATTCTTCAATATTGCCATTTTCAAAACCTACTAATGCCCCAATTATTAATTCTATATTGTATTCTGAATTGTTTTCAATTTTTATTGAAACTTTTCTATTCTCCCCTGATTTTATCGTATTTTGTAATAAATCAATTGAATCTTCAGATAAACTTACATTTATATTGTCAGGCATTTTATTTGGTTTTAATAGTCGGTAATACATGCCATACTTAACCGTTGAATTATATGTGTTATTAAGAATTATATCAACACATTTAGTTTCTTTTGATGCAACTGATATTTGTTTGTTAGATGCCTCTTTTAACGAATATATTAAATTATAATTAGCGGTTGATTCATCTATTTTTTCGGTTTCTTCATCATAGGCAAAAGTTGTATATATTGACAAAATACTAATAGTAAATAACATTATAAATAGAATTATATAAATTGATTTTTTCGTCATCTTATTCCTTCTTTCCTCTATGCTAGGATAAAATTAATTATATCAGTAAAATTTAGTCCCCAAATATATAATAGAATAGCAGACATACTTAAAAATGGGCCAAATGGAATGATATTGTCTTTTTTTGATATTAATAGATATAATGCAATTGGAAATGCAATAAAAGTGGCAAAGAAAATGTTGCACACTGCCATTGGATACCCAATTACTAGTCCTACCAAGAACATTAATTTAATATCGCCACCGCCTAAAGATTCTTGTTTAAAAACGACATCGCCTATTTTTTTTATTAATAGCATTGTGGCAAAAGCTCCTAACCCTGATAATATTCTCATCGATGTTTCATATACACCTATGTTGAAAAGATCTACTATTATTATACCAAAAATTGAGACAATTAATACTTCATCAAGAATAATCATATATTCTATATCACTAATTATTGTTATTATTAGGCATGATACAAATAGTAAGGCACTAATTAGTTCAAGGGTAAAGTCGAATGAATGATAACATACAGCGAATAATATTCCGGTACATATCTCCATTAAGAGATAACTTATACTCATTTTGGATTTACATTTACGGCATTTTCCACCTTGAATAATATATGAAATGATTGGAATTAATTCATACCATTTTAACTGATGATTGCATTTTTCACAATGTGATGGTGGATAGATAATAGATTGTTCCTTAGATAATCTGTTTGCTAAAACATGATAAAATGAACCCATTATGCTTCCAAAGATGAAAAATACTAATAGATATAAATTATGCATAATTATACTCCTTAAATTATTTTGCTATAAATATCAAACATAGGGACAACAACTGCCAGTAGAATTACACCTACTAAAACTGCTAACATTACAATCATAATTGGCTCTACCAAACTTTTTAATCTGGCAATAATATTTGTTTGTTCTTCTTGATAAAACTCCGAAACATGAGTCATCATTTCTCCTAGTTTACCAGTTTTTTCTCCGGTATATAGCATTTCATATGCTGTTTCTGGAAATGCCCATTTTCCTTTAAATGCAACCGAAACACCATTTCCTTTTCCTAGATTAGAAATTGCGCTATCAATTAATTCTTTATATATTTCGTTATCGGTTATTTTACTTAATATATCCATACTATCAGTTATAAATACATCATGCTTAATTAAAGTGGCAAATGTGCTTGTAAAAGTAACTAATTGATTATATTTTATTATTTCTTTGACCACCGGAATATGCATTATAATATATTGAGTTATATATTTTACCTTTTTGGATGATCTATATAAAAATGTAAAAGTTACTACTATCGCAATTATAGTTAGTAATATAATATACCAATTTTTAGTAATAAATGAACTAATATTTATTATTGTAATTGTTATTTTGGGAAGTGTTGATCCAGCTGATTCATACATTGAAGTAAACTGAGGAACAACATATGTTATTACAAAAGTTAAAACTGCTACTGCAAAAATCAATAGTACAGATGGATAAGTCATAGCATTTATTATTTGTTTTCGATTACTATCCTGTCTTTTGTAATATGCAGCCATATCATCCAACACTCCTGTTAGGTCACCAGTCATTTCTGATGTCTTTAACATGTTTATGAGCATTTTAGGAAATACTTTTCCTTGCTTTTCAAGGCAGTTACTAAATGTTACTCCCCTACTTAATTCAAACACAATTTTACGATATAACATCTGAGTGCTTTTATTTTTTACTTGTCTACTCAAAATTTCCATTGAATCAAGTAATGGAATACCAGATTTTACATAGGTTGATAATTGAGTTAAGAAGAAATTTAATTCTTTTGCATTCATTTTTTTGTTGTTTAGAGTCAATCCTAATGATGTAGATAATTTATCTTCTTGAATTGAAATGATTTCATATGACTTATTTAACAAAAAAGATTCAACATCAATTTTATTTTCAGCATCGAAATAACTTTCAATTATTTTACCAGTTTGATCTTTTACTTTATATTTATATCTTGTTAATTTAACATTTTTAGCATTATTATTTCGGTCTGAAAAATCAGTTCGAATTTGATTGCTTATAGGTACTTGATTTGTATTATTTGCATTTTGAGTAGGAATGTTATTTAATTGTTGATTTATATTAGAATTTATATTATTTTGAGCATCATTCATTATATACACCACCTTATTATTTTTATTTATAATTATATTGTATCATAAATATGTTTTTTTTTAAACTTTTTTTGTTTATTTACATATATTATTTTAGGAAGGAATAATTTTATGAATCCAGGAAGATATTTTATGCCCAGTATGGCAATAAATCCAACAATGATAAGGAATGGATATACAGTAACTAGGGGAATGGGACTATTTGGTAGGTTGTTTCAAGGTCTTCGGACTTTTAATTGGAGTAATTTATTAAGTGGAGCAAATAAAACACTCAACGTTATGAATCAAACTATTCCATTAGTAAGGCAGGCAAAGCCAGTTGTAAATAATGTTAAGAATATGCTTAATTTGGCGAAAGCATTCAGAAACGAGACAATTAATAATATTCCTCATAATAATGGTAATATCAATAATATGGTTATAGACAAAAATGATAAACTTATCTCAATAGAAAAGGTAACAACTACTGGTAATAATAATAGTGACATGCCAACATTCTTTATATAAAAAACTTCAATCAACTAGATTGAAGTTTTTGTTCTTCCTTAACCCAAAATCTAAAGCTTATGGGATTACGCAGGTTTTATTTCAAAATGTTTCCTTTTATTCATATTCTACATTTAAATAATATTATATTTATTTTCTAACAACAATATTTTTTATGCACTTGGCATTTTATTTATTTACTTTTTTTAAAATAAAATGTTTGCAATCACTAGCGCAATTTTTCTTAATATAATCATCTACATTTTTAAAATTATTAATTTTATTAACTTTTTTGTTCTTCTCATCATAAAATCCTTTTAATCGCAATTTTCCATAAGCTATATCACCGACAATATAATCATAATCATAATAATAATCGGTATATTTCTCTGTAAAAATATCTTTATCAAAGGCATCTTTATAATTTTTTATTAATTCATATTCTCTATTTTCTATTTCTATTTTCATTTTTTACTCCTAACTATTTTTTTGATAATTCTTTGAAAAGGCAGAAGCAATTTGGTTATATTTACTCAAGCTTGATCCAGAATGCCAAGTAATAAAACCACCATCAAGTCCTGCATCTACTAGTGCTTGTGCCTGATCACTAATTTTTGATGCATTATAGACAACTGTTGGGTTCCAGTAAGGTGTATCATACGCAGTAATCCATGTTCTGGCAACGGCTGGCGTTGGTATTTCGGTTTGCCTCTTAGCGGCACCAGTTGCCCAGTTATACACGGTTTGATAAGCATTACTCCATGTATCAATATTTCTTCCAAAGTGGTCAGTATACGGCATTGAACTAATTGCATCTACTATATTAGAGATGGCAGGCCAATACTGTCCATAAGAAGTTACATATTCACTGGAACATTCTCCAAAAACATCTACTGACAAATAGGCTCCTTCTTTATGGATCTGATCAGCGGCATAAAATAAGAAATTTTGCACAGCTTCGGCTTTTTCTTCCTCGTAAGCATTTCTAAAATTAGTATTACTATTTTGAGACATTTGATAGGCTGTTTCTGGGAATCTTACATAATCAAATTGTATTTCATTAAAGCCCATATCTTTTATAGCAGCCTTAGCTAATTCAACATTATATTCCCAAGCACCTCTACTATAAGCTGATGGCCATGCTTGATAAGATGCTGGAGAAATAATACAATCTTCCGGATGATCCTTACCATAATGCGAATCATTAAAGACGACAATTCTGCCAATCGCATATATACCAGCTTCTTTTATTTTGGCAATGGCATTTTTATAATCACTAAAATCATTGATAGCAGTGTCATAAGCTGTTTGAGAATACTCTTTAGCTATTTCAACTGGATAAGCCAAAGCACCATCTTTAATATCGACAACCATCGCATTAACTCCTGATGATTTAGCTATTTCTAAGTAACTATCAATTCCAGAAATTGTTCCAGCGTTAAGATACATTGCTTTAGCTACTTTAAGTAATGGATTATTTTCAAATTCGACTCTTTCGAAGGGATAATAATCAAGGGTGGATGCTTTTCCACCATATAATTCTCGGCTATATTTTCGATCTTTATGGATATCATATACTCCATTTTCATTATAATTAGCTTGAGCTTCTTCTTCTGTATCTACCAGATATTTGCGATATACCCAGCCTTCTTTACTATCATTTTTTACTTTATACATATTAACTAAGCCATCATCATCAAAATAATCATAATCTAAAATTTCTAATTTATTTCCTTTTTTTATAAATGAGGCAATTTTAGAATCCTTTTCATTTTGATAAATAGTTACTGATGTTCTAACATATTTTTCCTTTTCGGTTACAACATCTTTTTTATTGGAAGTTATATTGTCTTTTTTTACCAAATATGACTTATCATCTAATTTAATTTCAAGATATTCAACTTCATCATCCATCTTGATTTTATCATTCGATTTAACTATGGTGCCACGTGATATTTTTTCTGACTCTTCTATCTGATTAGTTTCTTCATTATATGAATACAATGTGACTAAGTTAGTATTTGAAGCTAAATAGTACTCCTTTGTAATAATATTAATATTATTTTTAACAAAACCTAATAGTTTATATATACCAAATAAAATTACTAATAAGACTATAATAGCAATTATTAATTTTCCTACTTTAATTTTTTTCTTTTTCTTTACTCTTTTTGGCATATTATCACCTATACTTAGTATAACACAGATATTTTTTTTTTACTACTTTTTTGTAGACTTTATACTGCTCTTTTGATAAAATTAATTTAGGTGTATAATATGAAATTAATATATAATGATAAAGAAATTATAATAAAAGAATGTAGAAGTTTTATTTCTAGGCTTAAGGGTTTTATGTTTAATGACAATATTGATCATGCTTTATTATTTAACCATTGTAATAGTATTCATACTTTTTTTATGAAAAGTAATATTGATGTTATAATGTGTAATAAGAATGATGTAATTATGTGTTATTATAATAATTTGAAAAAAAATAAAGTTATTTTTCCTAAAAAAAATGTATATAAAACTATTGAATTACCAGTGAATTATTTTGATGTTAAAATTGGTGATAAAATAAAAATAACAGCTTGAGGGCTGTTTTTAACTTTTTATAATGTTTTTTAACTTTTTAATAACTTTTTTCTCTATTCTAGATATATAAGATTGACTAATTCCAAGTAAGGTTGCAACATCTTTTTGAGTCATTTCTTTCTTTTTGTTTAAACCATATCTTAGTTCTATTATTTCTTTATCTCTTGGGGCTAATTTTTCAATTTCGGTAATCATTAAATTACGATCTAATTCATCATCAAGTCCTTTCGTAACAATATCTTTTTCTGTACCCAAGACGTCTTCTAAGTGAAGTTCATTACCATCAGAATCATAACTTAAACTATCTTCAAAACTTACTTCACTCTTTTTTCTTTTTGTTTTTCTTAAATACATGAGTATTTCATTATCAATACAGCGAGAAGCATAGGTTGCTAGTTTAATATTCTTATCCAAGCGATATGTATTTACAGCCTTGATTAAACCGATAGTACCAATCGATACTAAATCCTCCAAATCAGTACCTGTATTATCATATTTTTTAGCTAAGAAAACCACTAATCTAAGGTTATGCTCAATTAATATATTTCGAGCATTTCTATCATTATTCATCGATAATGATACATATTTAATTTCTTCTTCTTTAGATAATGGTTCGGGTAATATATCAGTACTACCAACAAATAATATACTTTGATATTTCTCTATAATCTTTTGTAATAGTTTTTTTATCATTTTATTTTATCCTTTCTAATACTTCTTGATTTAAAATACAATTTGCTCCTTCAATACCTACTCTATCAATTATACCTATTAAGCATTTTTGGGAGTATCCCATTTTATGAATAAAAATTTTATTAGGAACTATACATGTCAATAAACTATGATTATCAATGGTATTATAAGGAACTAAAATTGTTTTTTCACTTGTAATATCAATATCGCTTCTACTTACTAAAATTATTGGTTTATGAGTATATGGATCTATTAATTTATTTCCAGTATCTAAAAAAGCATTTAAAGTAATTTTGGGCTTGTCTTTTAAATATATGTCAATCATATAATAATTAGAATAATTGTTTTTCAATTTTTTTATTATTTTTATATATATATAAGTAATAATTGGTGATAATAATACAAGAATAATAAAATTTAAAAGATTATTATTTATTTGTGGTAGTAAATCGGTATTAATTAAATAAATAGAACCGGCTAGGAAGATACTGATAAAATACATATAAATAATATTTTTAATGGTATAAATAATATCTTGATATTTAAATGCAATAATTGACATAATAAATGAGAATAAAAGATTAATAATAAATATATAGATACTGTTAATATTAACAAACAATAATATTAAGGGAATTGTACCAATTACAGATGATAAGAATACTTTTTTAAATCTAGTAATTCTATTTAATAATATACCAGTTGAAATAATAATTACGTAATTTAAAATTAAGTCTTCAATTACTAAAAGATCAACATATATCATAAACTCACCTTTTTAATTATATTTTATGATTATAATAAAAAATGTCAAAAAAGGAGCTAACAAATTGTGTTAGCCCTTATCTATATCAACGTGAATAAATTATTCACGATACAATATATATTATGCAACAAATAAAAAAATGTTTACATGGTTTAAATAATTATTATTTTTTTTAGTAGTAACATATACATCAATTATTTTTTTCTAAACCATTACATTTATCAAAATTTGAATTTATTTTCTCGACTTTAAAATTTTTAACTAAATTAATAGCTTCTCCCATATGATCATAGTCCCCATGTGGTGACATACGTTTATGCATACGAATTTAGTCAAAGAAAAAAGCTAATTATTTAGCTTTCTAATTTAAAATATTTTTCAACAAATTATATTCCTCTATATGTGGAATAATTTTTTTATCTTTAATTAATTTTCCCATTTCTATTTTTGTAAACCATTTAATATCACTAACTTCTTCTTTTTGCAATTTAAATTTTCTTTTTTCTTCATCTAAATACATAATAAATAGGCTTACAATTTCTTTGCTATCAACACCATTATTATTTAATTCCTCTTTATACTTCTTAACAAATTCCATATCACTAGATTCTATTCCCAATTCTTCTTTTAATTCTCTTTTAACTGCATCTATATCACTTTCTCTAGACATAATATGCCCACCAACAGAAATATCCCACATATTTGGATACAAATCTTTATTATTTGATCGTTTTTGAAATAACACTTTTGTTTTGTTTTTATTTATTATAATTAAATGAATAGAGCTATGCCAAATTCCAAATCTATGTGCTGCCGATTTATCTATTATTTCTCCCGTTTTTTTCATAGTATCTGGATTATATATATCTATCATTTCACCCATTTTGATTTTTATTGGGTTTTCCTTATATTTATATAAATAACTTGGTCTATGGCCACCTGTTTTAACCATTTCATTTGTTATCTCTAATTTATCAGTAAAAGTTCTTCTAAATGCAGAATTAACTACTTTTTCTTTAAGAATATCTCCATATACTTGTTCTAATGAACCAATAGTGAAACGTTCTGGAAATAAATTAAAAATTATATCAGTGTTCTGTACTTTAGTTCTTAAATCCATAATACCTTTAGTCAAAATAATATCATGATCAAATCCTAATTTGCTCTCATTTATTTGATAATACTGTTCATAACCACATTTATTATCAATAATCTTACGACCTACATTAAACACTATATTATCAAGTTTAACATCTATACTATCATCATTAATATAATAATTAATATCATACCATTTGGAGTTTTCTTTTAATTTCTTATTAATTCTTTCAACATCTACTAAGGCAATATAAGAAACAGATATAGTTCTATTTCTTGGATCCCTTTTTACCCCATCATTTATGCCAGATAAATACAAATTGATATCTTTTAGTCCTGTTTCTTTTTCTAGTATTCTTTTAGCTGCTTCCTCAGAAGTTTCATTATTATTAACATAACCACCAGGTAGCACTAACATATTCTTAAATGGTTCTTTATCTCTTTTAACTAAAATAACACTTAGATTTTTTTTTGATAATTCTCGTATATTTATATTTTCTTTATTTGAAATTCCAAATATTAATAAGTCAACTGTATAATCAAACATATCTTATCTTTCCCTTTCATATACTCTTTGATATATTCCTTTGTGTTCCTCAAGTTTCTTTCTTCTTATGCTATATGGTATATCTTTTTCTGAAATATCCGTTTCTTTACCACATACTGGACAGCAAATAGTATAGTAATAATCAGTATCACCAGCCATATCTGTATGAGATGTTACATAAATATCATTTTCCTCAACAAGTAATAATGATTCACATCCACCATCACCATTTCCTTTTCCAGTACATCTTAGTTTTAAATTCCATCCTGGTCCTTTTTCTAATATTTTCATATCAAACCCTCCTCACATAATTACATTTTAATACAAAGTATATCAAATGTCAATGACTTTTTATCATTTTGTAACAAAGTATTCATTTTATAGTTTTTCTCTCCTTTTCTAATTCTTTTAAACCCTTATCTGGTGTAGGTAAATTCTCAGGCATTGTTCCACCTAATCTTTTAATGCTATCTCTTACTTCTTTCCCCACCTCATAATGAACAGAATTTGCAGTATACTCATTATCTACGTTATCCCTTTTTAATTTAGCGTCTGTTTGAGCTATTCTAAATATATTATCTGCAAGTTCTTCACTACCCATATTATCTAATATATCTTCTCTATATCTTAATTTTTTCCTTTTAAATATATCATCAGCAGTTTCACCATTATATAATCCTTTATATCCCGCATTATGAAATCTAGCTAAATCTTTTACTCCACTATTAACAGCTGTTTTATTTAAATTAAAATTACCTTTTCTTGCTTGATTCCTTCTATATAATCTTTTCTTATCTTCAGATAGTTCGTTATACTCTTTTTCACTTAGTTCTTGTTTCCTTGTTTGTATAGCAAAGTAAGTCTGAGCTAGTGCTATTACTTCTTTTCTAGAATCACCATTTTGTGCAATTAGGTAACAAGCATATCTTGAAAGTTTATAATCAATTATTTTTTTCATCGCATTATTAGGCATTTCTAACGTTTTCCTGACATCAGGAAAATGTTCTTTATAATTAATACTACTGTTTTGACAAGCGACAATTGCCTTTTCTATTACTTTATTAAAATTTTCCCATTTACTATATCCAAGTACTGACATCAATTCTCTTGCATACCAGTATTCATTACCAATCTCATCAATATGTTTAATATCTTCAAATACCTTTTCAGTATATTCTTTTATTTCATTCATTTTATCATCTTCCTTTCTATGGACTACAAGTCTCAATTTTTAATTTATTATTATTGATTTTAAACATGATACTACCATTTTGATCTGTTCTATATATTTTTGATTCCTCTAATGCATCTAACACTTCTTTATTTGGATGTCCATACCTATTATTCTTACCTACACTAATAATGGAATACCCTGGATTTATCTCATTTATAAATTCAATACTTGAACTTGTCCTACTTCCATGATGTCCTACTTTTAATACATCAATGTCAGGAAGATTGTATTTATCTATTATTTCTTTTTCAGTTGTACTTGATACATCACCCATAAACATAAATTTATAACCACTAAGTTCAGTATATATAACATTTGAATTATCATTCTCGTTATCATAAACTTTCGTCTGTAAAAAATATAATTTATTTTTATCTATATTTACTTCTTTAATACAGGAATAATATTTAATCTTTTTCTTATCCAAGACTTTGATTAATTCTTGTTCTAGATCGTTATATGGTCCACAATTAAAGATTACTTTCTCTACTTTAAAATTATTTACTAAATTAACTGCTTCTCCCATATGGTCATAATCCCCATGAGTTAATACTAAATAGTCTATTTTATTTATACCGATACTTCTTAAATATGGAATAGTTATATTAGATGCTACTTCATAATTGCTATTAATTATCCCACCAGTGTCTATTAAAACATTAACTTTATTATAGGGATATTTTATAAATATTGAATCTCCTTGTTTAACATCTAAAACTGTTACTTCAATATTTGGATTAAAATAAATAATATATTTATGAAAAATTATTATTATAAATATATAGATATATCTCTTGTTATATAAAAATAAGAAAACAGTAATATAATAAACAACTATTAGAGTAATTGATGGTTTAGAAAAATAAATTATACCTAGCTTATATTTAGATATAAATAAAGTTATTGTTTCCATTATATTAATTAAAAAGCATAAAAGATTATTAAATATAGGAATTATAAATGTAATTAAAGTTAATGGAAAGATAATGATGCTTACAAATGGAATAAAAATAATATTTAAAATAATTGAAAAAAAGTTTACTTGATAATAGTTATAGATACATAAAGGCATAGATACTAAAAATGTAATTAATGAAATATATAATGGCTTTAATAATTTATGTTTAATTATTTTAATCTTATTACTAAATAGTATTAATGAAAAAGTAATGATATACGAATATTGAAATGATGTATTATAAATATAGAATGGTTTAAATAATAAAATAATAATTAATACTATACACATTAAATCTATTTTTTTAATCTTAAGATTAAATAATTTGTTTATACAAAACAGAATATACATGGTAATACTTCTTAAGACGGATGGTGATGTGCCAATTAACAAAGAATAGAAAATAAGAAATAAAATAACAATACTATAATTATTATAATTATTATAAGATATTCTTTTTAAAAAAAATAATATAACTGAGGCAAATAGGCTTATATGCATACCTGATATTGAAAATAAATGAGAAATACCATTTTCACGATAACTATTTATGACTTCTTTATCAATTAATGAATTATCACCTAAAATAAATATTTTTAAATACTCTGATGATTTCTTTATACTTTCTATTCTGTTAGATATAATATTTCTTAAATAATAAATAATATTGGTATTATTAGCTACTTTTCTTATATAGTTTGATTTTACAATGTAAAAGATATCATTATAATATAAATATTTTTTATAATTAAATAAATTTGGTATAGTATTATTTTGTGGTTTTGATAAGCTTCCTTCAACTAAAATAGTATCTCCTAAATTTATGTCTTTTGGCAATTTGTCATTATAATTAACAATTAATTTTTCTTTTGATTTAAGGTATATTGTTGTTTTAGTATCATTCTTTTTTATCTTATAAACAATACCTGAAAATGATGTTTCATTAGTGTAAATGCTTTCTTTTTTTATTACTTTGGTATAAATAATAGTTAGTAATAGAACCAGTATAGCTAATAGTTTAAATAAATATCTATGTTGTAAGATATGTCTTAATAGATTCATATAATTTGCTACCTATTCCTTCGACATTTTGAATTTCGTCAATTGATTTAAAATTACCATTTTTATTTCGATACTCAATGATTGACTTTGCTTTTGCTTCACCTATCCCGGGTATTTTTTCTAATTCTTCAAGTTTGCCAGTATTAATATTAACTTGTAAACTTTTATTACTGATATTATCATTTATTTTATCATTGATACAACCATCATTTTGAATATTTGGACATACACATTCTTGTTCAACAACTTTTACAACCGTATCAACAATATTAGAATTTTTAACTTCTTCTTTGGTATAAATAATAATAACCATTTCGTTTGTTACTTGTTTAGCTAAATTAGTAATTGAAGTATCTGCATTATCCGATAATCCTCCTGCTAATCTAATAACATCACTTACATTATCTGTACATTTTGTTGAGTATACGCCTGGATTAATAACTGCACCTTTAATATCGATTATACATGTCTCATTATCATTATTATTTTCATTTATCTTATTTTCTTTTATTTCATTAGCAATAATAATATTTTGGTATTTATTGTTTTCTAATTTTATTTTTATGTAAATAATAAAAAGGATTATTAAAAAGAAAAAAATGATAATGATTGTTTTATGATTTTTTCTAATTATTTTCATACATTATTCTAAACTTCCTTTCATAAATAATATTCGTACGAATTTAGTCATTTTACTTTTTTAGTAGAAAATATGGACAGTATTGATTAATTTTTAGACTAAAGTTAAAGAAAAAGTAAACATATTTTGTTATGTTTACTTGTTTTTTTTATTTTTTTTCAATATCCTTATTATATTAATAATTATTAGAATTGCTATTGGTATTATAAAAAATATATAACTTTTTTGCTTTCTAATATTAATAACATAGGTTGTTTTTTCAATATCACTGATTGTTATGGTTATTATACTTCCATTTTGTAAATCGCGATTGCCGCCAATTATGACTTTGCTATCATCACGGTTAACCTTAATATCTAGTGATTCTTCATTGCCGATTTTAAGTGTATAATTTTTTATTGATGGATTAAAATTTAAATTATAACCAACAATAGTAATCATTAAATCTTCAGTTGGCTTTTCAATTACTGTAATCTCAGTAGATGCAGTAACTTTGCCTTCTTGGTCACTAATTGTTATTGTAGTTTTACCAACATTTAAAGCTGTCAATTCACCATTTTCAATTGTAGCAATTGTTTCGTCAGAACTAGTCCATATTGGATTATTTATCATAGTTTCCTGTGGATTTGAAATTGTCTTCAATGTAGTTATACTTCCAACATATACTGTTTGTTCATCTTGTTCAAATTTAATAGATTCAATCGGAGGTGATAAAACAGTTACTTTACATACTGACTCGTATTTCCCTTCATTACTTATTACTTTAATTTCGGTAGTTCCCGGTTTAATGGCTGTAACTTTACCATTTTCAACAGTAGCTATATTTTTGTTACTACTAGACCAAGTAACTTCTTTATTACTGGCATATGATGGATTATAAATAACTGAAAGATTTGCTGTTTCATTTATATCTAAGGTTAATTCTGTTTTATTTAGGGATATACCTTTTAAACTTCTGTCTAATGCTTTGACTGTTATTTTACTGCTTGCTGTATATTCACCATCGTTGGATGTTACAGTTATCGTTGCATTGCCGTCAGAAATTGCTTTGATATTACCTGAGGTGTCAACGGTAACAATTCCGGTATTACTACTTTTCCAGGTTACACTCTTATCTGTAGCATTCTCTGGGCTAAAGGAAATGCTTAGTTTACCAGTATTACCTTCAGTTAGAGTCATTGTTTCGGGTGAAATACTTATGCCTCTCAAATTAATTTTATCAACAACGCTTACTTTATATGATGTGCTTTTGTTTTCAGCAAGAATAGTTATAATAGCATTACCTATTTTATTTCCAGTCATATTTCCACTAGAATCAACCGATGCAACAGATGGGTTACTACTTGAATAAAAGAGGATTTTATTACTAGCATTAGATGGATTTATAGATGCATTTATATTTTGAGTATCATTTAATAATAATTCACCGCTGCTACTTGGAAGTGATATATCTGTTATTGGTATATAGTTTGAAATAACATTTACTTTGCAAGTAGAACTATAAGTGCCACTATTTACGGTTATATAGGTTGTACCTGTTGATAATCCAGTTACATAACCATTTTTTAATGAAGCAATATTATTATTACTATTGCTCCATGACACATCACTATTTACGTCACCCAATATTTTTAATTCTTGTGTAACATCAATACCAATATTTAATTCCGTATAGTTTAGATTTATGCTAGCATAAACAGACTTTATACTTATACATATCATTATGATTATTTGAAATATAAATAATATATTTTTTTTCATAAACATACTCTCCTATCTTAATTAAATTATAATATAAAGTTACTTTTATGTAAAGAAAAAGTAAATATATTTTATATACCTACTTTGTGTTATTTTTTTTCTTCTCTAATGCTCTATAGTATATTTTTAATACTCTAGATGCAAATACTTCTTTGGAATAACTATATACGCTATTTTGAGCATTCATACACATTATTTTATATAATTCTTTATCTGCCATTAAATCTAGAATGTATTTTCTAAATTCATCATCTTTTTTAAATAAAAAGCCATTGTAGTTATGTTGAACCATCGATCTAAAACTAGGGTCATCAATACAAACAATTGGTTTTGATGAAGCTAATCCTTCAATAATTGTTAATCCTTGTGTCTCTGTTTTAGAATACGATACCATAACATCAAATACATGATAGTAATTACAAACTTCATTATAATTTACAAAACCAGTAAAAATTATGTTTTTTTCTAATTTTAGTTTTTCAGTTAATCCCTTCAATTCTTCTAATTGTGGGCCATCGCCAACTAACATAAATTTAATTTTATTATTAATATTTACTAGTTTTTGCATATTTTTAATTATTTTATCAAAGCTTTTTTCAGAGGCTACTCTACCAACCGAACCAATTACAAAGTCATTTTCAGATATATGGTATTTTTTGCGTAAGTCTATAGCTATTTTTTTCTTGGTATTATTTAAACTAAATCTATTTAGATCTATTCCTGAAGGGATGACTGCCATATCTTTTTTAATGTCATATTTTTCTATGAATAGTTTTTTTATTTTTTCAGTTGGAACAATTAATTCATCACATCTTTTTTCACAGAATTTTTTGGTTAGTTTTATAACAATTTTTTTTGCTATATTGTCTAAATGTCCGTGAGTTACATAATAAGTGTAATCTTCATATAATGTATGGTATGTACGAACTACCGGAATATTTAATTTTTTTGAAACCATTCTTGCAAAAAAATCAATAGTTAGTTCTGTTTGAGTATGAATAATATCTAATTTCCATTCGTTTTTAATAATTTTCATAGCTTTTTTAGAGTAAACTTCAGCAACTCTTAGTTCATAAAAACCTGGTCTAAACCCGGGTATCCAGATAATCCTATTTTTTTTATCATATAAAAATTTTTTATTTGGTGCTACAAGATATACAGTATGTCCCATTTCTTCTAAGGCATCTTTCAACATTTCTACACTTGTTGATACACCAGAAACATGAGGATAATAACTATCTGTAAATAATCCTATTCTCATAAATGTCACCTCAATATTAATATATATAAGTATATACTACTTTGTAACTAAATTCAAATTATTTTATAAACAATTTTGTATATTTGACAAACTTATTTTATTGTAGTAAAATGTTGAATAGTCTCGTAGGGGTTGATATAATGTCTTATTCAAATGATAAAGATTATAAAAGAATTGTCAAGGAAATTATTAGAAATAGTGAATTTAAAAAAATGTATTATATAGAACATCATGGTATAAGCAGATGGGAACATTTGTTAAAAATATCATATTATTCTTATAAAATTGCTAAAAAAATCAAATTAGATTATGTTAGCGTTGCTAGAGGAGCATTACTGCATGACTTTTATTTAGATGGTGACGAAAGATCAAAAAAAAGAAAGTTTTTAGATACATTTAGTCATCCAAAAAAAGCATTAAAAACTAGTTTAGATAATTTTACTTTAAATGAAATAGAACAAAATATAATTATTAGCCATATGTATCCCATTTATCCAGTTATACCAAAGTTTAAAGAAAGTATCCTTGTAGATATTGTTGATAAAATAATTGGTGGGCATGAAATGCTTCGTGAATATAAATGTAAGTTTAAATATAGATTTAATTATCTTTTTGTACTTTTAATGATATTTATAATAAATTAAAATCTTCGGTTACGAAGATTTTTTTGGGTATTAATCATTTATATATATGTTTATTTTAAATATACTATACTAGAAAGGAGTTAAATTATGTACGGTTATGGTTATGGTGGCTGCGGTAGTTATGGCTATGGTGGCACTGAATGGATTTGGATTCTAGTAGTTATATTTATTATTTTCTTCTTATTCTGGGGAGCAGGAAATAACAACTGTGGTTCAAATCATGGTCCTAGAGGATGTTAATAGCACATTAATTTGTGCTTTTTATTTTACCTTCACTATCGATTATTGTGTTGATACTCCAAGAATTTAAATCATTGATTACTCTTTGCTTTTCTTCATCTTTTAATAAACCAGTATATTCATTCTTTTCTAGTGCTGGAATAAAATAATATTCAAATTTATTGTCATTTATTTTTACTTGAAAGATACCGGTATCTTTTGTTTCATCATTAAAAATGAAGTCACCTAAATTATAGATAATTGGTTTATCATTATAGAATTCTATTCCTTGTAAAACATGGGCATGAGAGCCAATTATCATATCACTACCAGCATCAATATACATTTTTGAAGTTATTACTTGGACATCTTCTAAATCATGGGAATCTTCTTTTCCCCAATGAATTAAAGTAATAACATAATCGCTTTCTTCTTTAGTACTCTTAATTAAATTAATAAGATTAGTTGGATCATAGCATCTAAATACGCCACCTTCTGTTTCAGTTGCTTCAGGTGTCAAAATATATTTTTCAGCCCTAGTAGCATTTACAAAGGCTATTTTATAACCACCTATAACAAAGTAATAAGGGCGCATAGCTTCAGAAATATTTTTGCCAGCTCCAATATAAGGTATTTTGTATTCATTTAAACTATCTATCATGTCATAAAAAGCAGTTTTACCAAAATCATAGACATGATTATTAGCAAGAGTTAATAAATCAACACCCATTTCATTATAAATAGGTAATCTTTTAGGGGAACCTCTAAAGGTATAATATTTATTGGGCATTTTCTCTCCTCTATCACTTACAGTAAATTCACTATTAGCAACCATAATATCACTATCAGTCATAATTTTTACAATATCTTCCGATAGAATGCCATATATACCCTTTCCTCTTTCATCATATTTAGGCATAATATACCAATTATCAGCAAGTGATACATCACCAACAAAACTAATCGTATTTTCTTTTTTAGTATCTAAAACTTTAATATTATCCATATCATTATATCTATTTAAATATAAATCTTTTAAAACAATATAAGTATTACCAGTAATATCATGCCATTTATCTATGGAATAATCATTTTTATCTAAAGTATTATTAAGATTAATTATACTATCTTTCCCATAATTATCATTTATCCATAAAAGAAAATCTTCATCAATATCTTGATTATTTATTTTAGTTATTATTTCATCAATTATTGCTTCAATATTTACTGAATTATCTTCTTTATGATTAAATAATAGTTTATAACTAATATAACATATTCCTATAATAAGCAATACAATTAAAAATAATCTTAGTATTTTTTTATTTTTTCTTATTCTTTTCATATTATCACTCTCAATATCAATTTTACTAGTTAGATAGAAAAAAAGCAAATACTTTTATAGTATCTGCTTAATTAGCATGATTCATCACAAATATTTAGAAAGAAATCGTCAAATAGTTGTGTTTCATCTTCTAATATTTCTTTAGTTAATTCTTCTCTTGAATCTGTTTGTTTATCAGAAATACCAGTAGTTATACGGATAGCTTTACCTTTAGCAATATAGATAAAGTTTGGTGCATAGATACGTTTTTCACCAAATGATAATTGATTATCATCTTGGGTATAAGTATAATCATCTAAAACATTATCTAAATATGTTAATAATTTGTAGTATTCTTCAGTGCCTTCAATTTCTTTTACAGGATCACCATTATCATCTAAGGTATATTTATCGCGAAGTATTTCTTTACCATCATTATCCCAAATATCGACATAGTATATTTCTTTTATACCATTATTATTAGCTATTTCTAAGGCTTTTTCGATAACGCTACGACACCATGGGCATAATTCTGATCCAAAATAAACATAAAATGTTTCTTCATTTTCTATTTTTTCTACTATTTCTTTGGCATCACTAATAATGATTGGATTATTCTTAGGAATAGATACAGTACGATGCTCTTTCCCATTAGCATTGGTTGTACCATTTAATGATTCATAATCTTTTTTAAAACTAATGGCATCTTTATTAGTACAAGCAGTTAATGATAACATGAAAAAGATACTTAATAAGATTAATAATTTGTTTTTCATATGTCACATCCTTACTTTTTCTTATTATTTGTTTTGATATTATTAATTTCTAATTTTAATTCTTTAAACTTAAGATTTATATAAGACATAATAATAACTGTAGATGCAAATGTAAATACTAAAGACCAGATAATTGTGTTATTATCAGTAATTGATGTTGTATTCTTTTTAGGATGTTTTTTCATTTCAGTAAAGACATCATATCTTTTTTTAGCTTTTGTCTTATATAAATCAGTTATAGCTTCTTTAATAGAATCATTATACGATTCAGTATAGCCGCCAAATACTTTATCTCCAATTATAATGTATGGTACACCAGTGGCTGATTGTCCTAAATATTCAGATACTTCACCTAAAAGAGTTGAATTATTGGAATCATTCCAAACTTCATAAGTTTCCATTTTGAAGTATTTACCATATTCTTCAGCAATACTATTCATGAATTGTAGATATGCTCTACAATAACCGCATCCTTTTCCTCTAAACATATAAATTGTTATAGCATCACTATTTGGTTTGTAATTTTCAAATGCTTCTTCTATTTCTTCATCAGCTAAAGTTTCTTTTAAATCTAATGTTTTATAGTCTGCTGCTTTTACATTTAAAGGAATTAATATAAAACTAATTAATAATAATCCTAATAATTGTATTTTTTTTGTCATTTCTTACCTCCTTATAGACTTTTTAATTATAACATAAAATATTGTTATTGTAAAACAAAAAGCCTTTTTATAAGGCTTGTATAAACGCAATGGTGACCCGTATGGGATTTGAACCCATGAATGTAGCCTTGAGAGGGCTATGTGTTAACCATTTCACCAACGGGCCATAAAGGGAATTACTTCCCTATTACTTTGTTAATTCTATTTTTGATTCTATCACTACCAAATAAACGCATTATTTCATATAAATCAGGAGTCATAGAACTACTTGTTAAAGATACTCTTATAACGGTTGATACATCGGCAACACTGCCTTTATAGTTATCAGGGGTTTCTTTATAATCTTTCATGTTTGAAGCATAACCTAATTCATCACATAAAGATTTAATGTTGTTAAACCAAGTATCTTTGTCATCTAATTCATTATAATACTTATTTATATATAGTTCAAGAATTTTCTTTATTTCTACTTTATCAGTTATAGTTTGCCAATCATAATTCACATCTGTAAATAATTCATCATACATATACCAAATATTTTTCTTAATACTACTCCAAGATTCATAATCTTTTCTTGGTTTCTTTTGGTATCTTTCAATACTGAAAATATCTATAGTATAATCTTTATATTTTGTTAATAATTCATTAAATTCATGGTCATAGTTTTTAGACCAATTAAGAACATTATCATATACTTCAGGAGCTTTTAAATAACTGATATAATTTCTGGAAATATTAATTAACTTTTCTAAATCAAATAATGCACCACTTGATGAAATCTTTTTAAAATCAAATTTAAAGTCATCAATAGATTTGTCTTTATTTTGGTCATACCATTGTTCAAAATTAGTGTTAGCAATTGTCATTAGATATAAGTGAACTGCTTCAACTGGAATACCAAGTTCAGCATAGTAACTCATTGCAGCTTCGGGATCTTTTCTTTTAGATAATTTCCTTTTGGTATCACCATCTTGTTTCATAATTGGTGATAAGTGAGCGTATTTAGGTGGCTCAAAGCCAAATACTTTAAATAACTGAATATGAATTGGTAAAGATGATACCCATTCATCTCCTCTAGTTATATGAGTTGTTCTCATTAGATGGTCATCAACTAAATGAGCAAAATGATATGTAGGTAGACCATCGGATTTCATAATAACGATATCTAAATCATTTTCAGGGAATTCAATTTTTCCTTTAACTAAATCGTTGACAACAACTTTTTTCTCAAAATCACCAGGTGATTTTAATCTAATAATATATTTTTCACCATTTTTAATTCTTTCATAAGCTTCTTCAAGTTTTAAATGACGACATACAGCATATCTACCATAATAACCAATTCTTGATTTAGTAGCTTCTTGCATTTTTCTAGTTTCATCTAATTTTTCTTCAGTACAGAAACATGGATAAGCTAACCCTTGTTCTAATAAATGCTTGATGAAAGCATGATAGATTTCTTTTCTTTCACTTTGAATATATGGTCCATAATTACCAATGGATTCAGTTCTAGATAAAGCTCCTTCATCAATGTTAATTTTAAAATTTTTAAGATCTTCGACAATACCTTCAATACCATTTTCAACTTCTCTTTTTTGATCGGTATCTTCAATTCTTAAATAAAATACACCACCAGTGTCTTTAGCAGCTTTATTTGAAATAAATGAAGCAAGTAAGCTTCCCATATGAACAAAGCCAGTTGGACTTGGAGCAAAACGAGTTACCATTGCTCCTCCAGGCAAGTTTCTTTGAGGGTACATTTTTTCATAATCTTCAACTGTTTTGGTAATATT
>JAEEGL014249937.1_pt1 | contig 29287 bp, 27 predicted proteins | sample 9134231 | NCBI WGS metagenome assembly JAEEGL01 (sample SAMN16246548, study PRJNA631951) | gut metagenome | biome: gut microbiome; feature: rumen; material: fiber-attached | host: Bos | place: Iran: Karaj | collected 2018-10 | reverse complement strand
CCCCAGTTAATGGTTGAATTGCCTTCGGCGTTTGCCGAGTCCGGCGTTATCGTCAGATTATCATAGGCCCCCGAATTGTATGTCAGAGAGTAGTCATAGGCTGCAAAAGAACTGACAGCTACATCCTTTGACTTCTTCGTGAATTTGGTGCGCTGGACGCTGGAATAGTCTGGATCGGGCCTAACGCCATCGGCGGGCTTTAAGTCGCTGCCGAAGAGGCGCATTCCGACAACATGCGTCAGGTTCGTGCTGACATTTACGCGGTGCTTGACGGTGAAGCGCCACCAGCGGTTCGTGGTGCCGCGCGGGCCGGAGAGGCGGAACTCGCCGGCGCTCACAGTCAGGGCGCCGATGTCGAGGGCCGCGTCGCCCGCGTAGGAGAAGGCGCCGGCACCGTTCTTGACAATCCTGGTGGCGCCATTGAGCGGGGCCGTGTCGGAGAGGACGGCGTTGTCCGTGGCGGCGCCGACCGCAGCCGTCAGTGTGCCGCCGTTCGCGTAGGCGACGGCGCCGAGGTTCGAGAACGAGGAGGAGACCGTGATCGCGACATGGTCCACGGTGAGCGTCGCCCCTGAAGCGACGGTGACCGCCGGGATGGAAAGCGACGGGGTGGTCGTTGCGGCCGACACGATACCAGCGTTCGCGCCCGTGAAGTTCAGGACGGCCGCCGTGCCTTCCCGGATGACAGTGGAGGAGGCATTCTGCAGGTGGATGCGCTCGACGGACTGCGGATAGGAGCGGAGGTTGAGTTCAACCGGTGAGAGCCCGTTCGCCGTGCCGAGGTAGATGTCGCCGGCGGGAAGGACATTCGCCCCGCTGCACACGACATAGCCCCTCTCGCCTGCCTCGTTGTAGTGGCCGAGGTAGGTGCCGCCCGTGTGGCCCCAATCCGACTCCGAGCAGCCGCACAGCGTCAGCGAGAGCTTGGTGGAACCGCTAAGGGCCGAGCTGAGGAGGTCGCAGCGGCCGGTGCCGGACGTCGTGACGCGGCCGGGCGTCCCGCCGCCAAGGTTCGTGTTCCATTTTTTGCTCTGGGCGTGAGACTGGGTGACGCGGATGGGGTTTCCATCGACCGAAACAAGGGCGACGGTGGAGCCGGAGACCGTGTCGAACCAGGGAGAGCCCCAACCGCCGGCGTCGGTGAGGGCGCCGCCGTTGAAGTTGATTGTCGTCGTGCCGCCGCCGCGCACGGTGAACCAGGAGACTTGCGCCTTGGATCCGGATTCGAGGTTGATGGTCACCGTGTGGCCGTTGTTCGTGACGGCGCCGAGGAACGTGTCGACCTCGGCGGCGACGGTGATGGTTGCGTCGCCGGTGATGATGAGTGGACGCTCGTCGGCGGTGAGCGCGTGGTCGATGGTGAAGTTGCCACTGATGCTCGTTGAGGCGTAAGCGCCCATAGCCGCGCAGATGGCAACCAGGGCAGTCGTGAGTTTTTTCATGGTTGTTTCCCTTTTGGTGGTTTGGTTTCGTTCCCATTGCCCCACCGTGGGGCAGGGGATGTCGCAAGGACATTCGCCCACACGACGCAACCATTTTCCCACAGACAACGCTCCAATGCAATCTGGTATATACCGGTTTTTTACAACTCTGGCCAATAGCCAAGTTCGATGCCGCGTTGGTGCAGAAGCTCAGCGAGAAGCGCATAGCCATGCTCGTTGAGATGCACGTCCATGCGGTTCCTGTAGCAGAGCGACGCCTCGACTGGAAACTCGACGGCATGGCGGTCAAACGCCGCCTTGAAGGCATCCTTCTTCTCCTGCGGGAAGCCTTGCCAGTATGGGACGACAACCAGATAGGGCCGGTCTTCTCCACGCCTCGCGACCATCGCGCGAATCTGCGCGATCAGCTTTTCGATGTCGTTGCCCCAACCGCCATTGGCACCCATGAAGAAGATTTCGCAGTAGGCGTCCGGCGCGGCGGCTACGGATGCAAATGTCACGGGCGTTCTGGCGGGGATTGTCCGGGCGCTGGCCGTGTCGCCTTCGCCGCGTTCAAGCCAAAGCGTGTAGGAGATTGGATTCGTAGGCGTGTTCCAGCGGAAATCCCGAAAGGAAAGCGTGAAGTCCTCGTCGCCGATTTTAATAGGATTGACCGGAATCTGCCGTCCGAGCGCTGCAGTCAGCTTTATCTTGTCGCCTTCCGGGGTGCGGAAGCCGTTGTCCGCAGCGTCGCCGATTTGCACCGCGAGTTCTCCGGCGGGGAAGGTGATCGTCGCCGCAGTGGCTAGTGGCACGGCTCCCTGACGGGTGGGGATGGTGACCGAGTTCTCGCCGCCATCGCCCGAATTGAGCACCTCGTAGCCGGGGCCGAGGAGCGCCCCAAGCCGTGCGGGGTAGTCCTTGCCGCGTGGCATGGCCATGCCCTCAGTGACGCTGTCCCCCCAGCAGAGGACGCGCCTGACGCGCGGCGCTTCGCCAGGCCCGCCGTCGATGGCGGCGTCTTTCTCCGCAAGGGCGATGGAACATGCTGCGGCGACCGCTATGGGCAATGAGCATTTCATGACATCCATCATAGTGTCTCCCCGAAACAATGTCAATTTTTCAGGGGCGGCGCGTTCCCCGTTCCCCGTTCCCTGTTCCCTGTTCCCGACAGTTCCCCGTTCCCTGTCTTCTCGCCGTGGACTCCCGCGCCACGAGCGGCGCGGAGAGGAAGATGTCGCGCGGTGGCAGCGCCGGGTTTGCTATGCGCTCCAGAAGCGCCCGGAAGGCCGTCGTCGCGATGTCCTCGCAGGGCTGGTGCATGGTGGTGAGCTGGGGAGTCATGGCGCGGGCGATCTGGATGTCGTCGAATCCTGCGAGCATGATGTCGTCCGGAACGCGACGCCCCAATGCGGAGAGCGTCTGGTGGAGCCGCGCCGCGACCTTGTCGTTGCCGCAGACGAAGGCGTCGGGCCTATTGCGCCGCAATGCGCTCCCGACGGCGTCTGCGTCGTCTGGCTCGGCGTCGAGGCGGAAAACCTCGCAGGGAAGGGGAGCCTTCTTGCGTGGCGTCTTTGGCTTCTGTTGGGCTGGCGCCGGAGCCGCGGCAACGGCGGCGGCTACGCCGGCGTAGCGCAGCGCCACGCTGGCCGAGGCATTCGGGTGGACGAGAAAGGCGATGCGTCGCGCCCCTCTCTCAAGCAGGTGCGCGCCCATCTGCCGCCCGGCCTCGAAGTTGTTGATGCCGACCATGTCGTAGTCGCTGCGCCCGGAGGAGAGGGCAATGTCGTAGTCGATGAGGACTACTGGTATGTGCGCTTCCGTGAAAGTGGACACGATTGCCCGGTTGGACTCCGCCGCGCCGTCGCAGCGGGTGACGGGCTGGAGAATCACGCCGGAAACATGCTGCTCCACCAGGGAGACGGCGAGGTCGCTTGCCTCGCGGGCGCACTCCTCGGGAGTTCCGGAGAATGCGCCGCCGAAGATCAGCGAATAGCCGTTGCGGCGGCAGAGGGCGGAAAGTCGGGCCAGGATTGGTTGGAATACTTCGGAGTAGGCAAGGCCGGGCAGGATGAGGCCGATCGAGCGGTTGCGGACGCGCGAGCCGGAGCCGGACTTCGTGGAGACGGCGCCGCGCCGGCGAAGCTCGTCCACGGCGCGGGCGGCGGTTACGCGCGTCACGCCGAAACGACGCATTATCGCCGTGAGGCTTGGAAAGGCGCGTTCGGGCGGATACTTCCCGGAGCGAATGTCGTCAAGGAGGGCATTCGCCACGTCCGCATAACCCTTGTTGGATTGTTGGCGTCGGTCACGCATCGCAACCATTATGCCAAACTTTCCCTTTACCTGTAAACCAGTATATACCGGATTTCGGATTCCGCTTCACGGCGCTTTCGCCCCGAAACACTGAAACCGTCGGGAGCCGGAAGCCGGGATTCGACATTCGACGGCCGACAGCCAGTAGGACACGCGACAAGCGACATGCGACAAGCGACAGCCGGCAGAACACGCGACAAGCGACATGCGACAAGCTGGGATTCGGGATTGGCCATTGGCAACATTGGATATTGGCAACATTTCCACATTTTCACATTTCCCCCATTCCCCGTTCCCCATTCCCCGTTCCCTGTTCCCCGTTCCCTCCTTATGCTATAATCTTCTTGTCATGAATACGATTGGAAAAACAACCCTGATCGCCCATCGCGGCGAATCAGAAGACGCCCCTGAGAACACCTTGCCCGCATACCGCATGGCCGTCGAGCGCGGCTTTGGCTTTGAGTGCGACGTTTACCTGTCGCTGGACAAGCGCGTGTTCACATTCCACGACCGCGACCTCACACGCACCACCGCCGGCGCCTGCACGAAGAAGTGCGGAGAGGTGACCTGGGACGAGCTCCAGCAGCTTGACGTTGGAGGCTGGGGCAAGTGGGCCGGATCGAAATACTCGCCCACGCACCCGGTGCTGCTTGAGGAGGTGCTCAAGCTGGCGCGCGACGGCCGCAAAATTTACCTTGAAGTGAAGCCGGGGCCGGAGATCGTCCCCTACATCCGCGACATCTTCGCCGCGCAGACCAACGCCACTTCGACCAACCTTCTCTTCATCAGCTTCAACCAGGACACCTGCCGCGCCATCAAGAAGCTGATGCCTGAATACACCGTCTATTGGCTTACTGCCAGCCGCTACTGGAAGGCGGGTTCATGGGGGGACAAGAGCGCGCCGCCCGTCACGGCAGAGGAGATCAACAAGGTCCTGGCCGAGACTGGCGCCGACGGCGTTGACATCCACTACGATCCCGAGCTCTCCACCGTTGAGATGATTGAGGCCATCCATGCGACGGGACACACCTACCACGTCTGGACTGTTGACAATCTTGCAGACGCGCAGGAAGCCTTCAAGCGCGGCGTGGACACCGTCACGACCAACTGCGCCCAGCGTCTGCTGAACGAGTCGCAGGCGTAGGCCGTCAGAAATCGAGCTTAAGGGAGAATATCCCGATTGTGCCGTCCCGCGTCAGCTGCGGCGCGGGGCCGTCGCCTGTTATGGCTTTTGCCGCATCGTCGAGCTGCCGGCGGTTGTAGCGGTGGGCGGCGTCGATGCCGCCATAGATGCTGCCGGTGTACCAGGTGAGTTCGAAGAAGGTGGTGATTGCGAAAAGCCCCCAGCGGTCGTGGTCGGCGCACTCGAACATCGCCCAGCCGAAGATGCCGTTGAGGAAGATTGAGCGGATCGCGTTGCCCCATTCCCCGGAGTATGCGTAGCCCATGCCGGGAATGATGCCCATGAGGCCGCCGATTCTCGGCGACTTGGTATTGCCTCCGGGAAGCCCGTCGGCGCGCAGGCGGTTTGCGGAAGTGGAGCGCCTTGCCCAGTCGGCGAGCTGCGATTCGCCCTCGCCGCAGGAGGCGGCCAGATCGTCGGCGTAGGCGGCGGCGGATGGCCAGTCGCGCATCCCCTCGGCGCGGCGAAGTCGCAGGAAGAGTAGCGGCGCTGGGGAGTTTACGCAGGGCAGAGCCTGCGAATCAGGATGTGAAACCAGAGCATAATCGGCGGCGGCGTCTTCGGCGGCGTCGAGCATCTTTGCCATCCTGTCCCAGCGGCGCTCGAGGCGGTAGGCGTCGGCGGCGGAGAGGTAGAGGGCGGGGAGGGACGGGTCGCCGGGGTTGAGGTCGGCGGCGAGGCGCCTGTATTCAAGTGCGGAGAGTGAGTATTCGCCAGAGGCGCGCAGGGAGGAGGCGAGGGAAAGGCGAGAATTTACGCTGGGCAGAGCCTGCGAATCTGAATCGGAGGCTGCGCCGGCGGGAAGCGAGAACGCGAAAAAGGCAAGTAGGATGGCCAACGTGGCTGTGAGTTTTTCGTTCATGGAAAATTATTATGAGATTTCAAATTTGAAATTACAGATTCAAAATTCAAAATTTGAGATTTTGAAATTAGAATCACTTCCCAAACCACCAGTCATGGTCTTCGACGGGGTCATGGTGGCGCCATTGGCCGTTCTTCGTCCGGATTAGGCGGTCGGAGTGCGATTCGGGGGGCTCCCGGACAAAGCGGTCGGCAATCATGGGGATGCCAAGAATCCCATGCTTGCGCGATGCCTCCAGGAAGTATTGGGAGCAGCTTGGCTCAAGCACGCACCTGGCCCCGATGGCCGAAGCTATGAAACCGCGATAGAAGCGCACGACGGCGCGTGCGAATGCGGCGCCAGGACCACGGCGCTGGGGCATGGGCGGGGCTTCGCGCCCCGCACCCTGCGCAGGCGCAGACTGAAGGTCTGCGCCGACAGGACGTGCCGCCTCTGAGATATCGGAGCTGGTTGCCTCTGAAATATCGGAGCGGGGGGCTTCAGCCCCCTCCGCCCGCTGGGCGGCCTCAAGGGCTTCAGCCTCCGCCGCCGCGCGCACGTATTGCGCCTCGGCGGCGGCGCCTTCGGCTTCGAGTTCGTCGGCGAGGGCAAGCTGGCGCGCAATGCGAGCGTCCATTTGGTCGGCGCGGCATGGAAGCAGGGCAAGAATGCCAAAGGCGATTGCCGCGACTGCCGCTGTCCTGTGTGTCCGCGCCAAGGGTTGGCCTCCCCTAGAAGTTGAAATTCGGATCGAATACGGTGTCGGGAATGTCGCCGTTCACCTCGATGCGGTCGAAGCGAGAGACGAAGTTTATGTGCTTGCCATCGACAGTGGCATCGTTTTCGACGCGACGGAAGAGCCAGATTCCGGGCAGTGCTTCAAAGGGGGCCTTGAAGAGGGTTGAGGAGGATGTCGCCGGTATGCCCTTGGATGGGGGCAGGGAGAAGTCGAGGCATGCGACGCGGCCTTGGTCGTCGAAGGAGAGAAGAGCCGTGTCGCCAAAGGCGATGGTTCGGGCGTAGGGGGCGATTGGCTTTGCCTCCGTGGCCGGAAGGTCGGCGAGCGGCGCGAGCTGCTCTTCGGGGCTGGCCGGAACGGAGCGGAGATTGGCGAACTGGGTGGGCGCCTGGTTTGCAACCAGGAACTTCTGCGGCGCTTCTTCGCCGGGGTATTTGACGAATACGGACTCGCCGTCAATGACGACTCGTCTTCCTCCTCCATTACCCTTGAGCACCTGGACCCGCATGCGGTCGCCGCGCGCCCACTCGACGAGGCTCGTGGTTTCGATCGCGGCGCCCTGGTCATCCTGGGTCTCGCGTCGGACAGTGCAGGAGAGATTCGTTATTGGCGCATACTGCGCGCGAACGGCTTCCAGGACGTTGGATGCCGGCGCAGAAAGGGTCGCGGGTGTCATGGATGCCAATGCGGCTCCCGCAGCGCCAATGGCGAGGGCGAGAGCCGCTATTAGCGGCGCGGCCACGGATGGCCGCGCCGAGTTCCTATGTGAGAGACGAGTCACCGACTAGAAGTAGGTGGGCTCGGCGGCGTGGAGCTCGCTGCGCGTGACGCCCTTGTAGCCGTCGATGGTGTCGAGGATCGCGACGACGATGCTAACGATCGGGACGATGCGCAGCCATTCACGGATGGAGATGTCCTTGCCATCGTTGTAGTCACCGGCGGTGCGGATACCGAAGCAGCATCCAACGATGCCGCCAACGAGACCGCCGCGCTGGGGGGCTGCGTAGGCCGGAACTGCTGTTGCGAGCATGAGAGCGGCGAGGGCCGCAGTTGCGATTTTCTTCATTTGCTTTATTCCTTATGTTGGGGGTTAGTGAAAAAACCTGAAAACATTATACCACATTTCTCTATTTCGCGTTGCCTTCTCGTTCGAGGCGGCGGCGTTCCTGCCGGGTGACGGCCTCTCCCTCGATGACGCCGTCCGCGCCAACGGTCGCGGCTGCGGCCCGTGCCTTGCGCTGACGCATCAACTGAACGATTGCGAGGAACTGGGAAACAGTCCAGTAGAGGAGGAGCGCCGAAGGCATGGAGTAGAACATGAAGAACATCATGAGCGGCATCATCCACATCATCATCTTCTGCTGTGCAGGGTCGCCCATGGACGGGGTGAGCTTGCTCTGTAGGAACATAGTGCCGGCCATGAGGAAGGGGAGGATGTTCAGGGGGGGGGCTCCCTGGATGACGCCGGCGAGGAGGTTCTCAGGTTCGCTGAGGTCGCGGATCCATAGGAACGGCGCGAAGCGCAGTTCGGTGGCCGTGCGCAGCACCACGAACAGGGCTATGAAGACCGGTATCTGAATCAGCATCGGGAGGCAGCTGGACATCGGGTTCACGTGGTTCTCGCGGTAGAGGCGCATGGTCTCCTGCTGGAGCTTCTGGGGATCGCCCTTGAACTTCTCCTGGATTGCCTTGAGCTGCGGCTGGATCGCGCCCATCTTCTTCATGCTCTCGTTGCTCTTGCGGGTGAGCGGCCAGAAGATGAGGCGCACCATGATGGTGAGGACGATGATCGCCACGCCGTAGTTGTGGAATACGGCGTTAAGGCCGTTGAGGATTGGAAGAAGGATTACGCAGAGCCACTTGAAGGTGCCGAACTCCATGATCTCCGCGGAGTTCTCCGCGAAGGAGCGGAGGATCGATAGCTTCTTGGGGCCAATGTAGAGACGGTAGGAGCGGGTGACGCTTCCTCCAGGTGGAAGTGAGATGAGGGGGAGAAGCATTTGCGCCGACACGGACTGCACCGTAAGCGGCCCCTGCTCCTGCGAGCGGTTGGCGGTTACGATGAAGCCTTCGGTTTGCGTGCCCTCGCTGGAGAGGACCTGCGCGAAGAAGCGTGTCTTGAGTGCGACCCAGCGTTGCGGGTCAGCGGAAGACTGAGAGGCTGTGAGCGGGAACTGCGCGCCGTCCGGGGCGGATGCGCATCCGAAACCGGAGCCGGAGCCGCCGGTGAAGAGCTTTTGAAGGAGGCGCTTGCGCTCCCAGTGCATGACCTTCGCCGCCTTGCCGTCAGGTCCCGTGACGGGGTAGTTGTCAACGGAGAGGATGGCGGTGTTTCCGCGTGACTGGCGGGGGAGTGCCCCAACGGAGATGGCGGACTGGTTGACGATGGTCGCGACATCCGTATTCGGTGATCCTGTCATTGTGTCGGCGAGGACCACCTGGTAGCCGGGGAGCAGGGAGAAAGAGCGGCTGAGCGTGGCGCCACCGGGTAGTGTGCATGTGAAGACGACGTTGGTTGGCGAAGTCTCCTCGATCTTGAAGTCGGTGTCGGCATTTAGCTTGGGGATGCCGCTTCCGCTTAGGGCCAAGGCCTTGGCTGCGCCGTAGTCGAAGGTGAGCGGCGGGCTGTCCTTGTCAATGGACTGGCGGTAGCCCAGGAGGGTCGCGGATGAAATCGCGCCGCCCTTTGAGGAGAAGACGATGCGAAGCTCGTCGTTTTCAAGCGTGGCGGTTTGCTCTGGGAGTGAGGGTGTGGCCTCGGCGATGGCAGCATCCTGAGCTGGCGCAGCCTGAATGACTGTCTCCTCAGGTTGAGATGCCTCCGAAGCCTCTGGAATGTCGGGGCGGGGGACTTCGGCCACCGCCTCCGCTTGCGCCTGCTCGGCTGCCATTCTCGCGGCGCGTTCGCGCGTCGCCTTGTTTTGATAGTGCATCCAGCCGAAGAGAAGCGCCACTAGGAGCGCAACGATTGCAATGTCTTGTTTGTTCATGGGGGGGGTAGGGGATAGGGGTTAGGGACTAGGGACTAGGGACTAAAAGTTAGGGACTAGGGGCTAGGGATTGGGGGCTAGGGGTGGAACGGGGTCGTAGCCGTGTGGGCCAAAGGGGCGGCAGCGGAGAAGGCGCTTGAGGGTGAGCCAAGAACCGCGAAACGGGCCGTGTATCTGGACGGCTTCGATACAGTAGGTCGAGCATGATGGCTCGAAGCGGCAGCATCCGGCGAATAGCGGGGAGAGCGTCACCTTGTAGGCGCGGACGCAAAGGATGATCAGCGACGATAGAAAACGCGCTATCATGGGGTGGCCTCCTGTCGTGGCGTAACCTGCTTTCCCTCTGCGTGTGCCGCGATGTTCGCCTTGTGTAGGAAGCGCCTGAACTCTCGCGCCACGGCGGTGGCCGCTACGCCCTTCTCCACCAGATGGTGCCTCCCGATCAGCAGCACCCAGGCGCCTTGGGCGATTTCGCCCTTCGAGAGGCGGAATGCCTCGCGCATCAGGCGCTTGGCGCGGTTGCGCTCCACCGCAAGCGGGAAGGTGCGCCTTGAGACCACGACGCCCAGCTTCGTGGCTCCGTTGGTGGATCCCTCGGCCGTTGTCCCCAGCGCCCATCCTACAAAAGAACGCGAGGGGAAGGACTTCCCCTCGGCGAATGTGCGCCGGTAGTCGGCGCGGCAAAAGCGCTCGCCGCGCCGCAGCCGGGCGTCTGTTCCGCCAGGATTGGCCACGGCCGGCACCCAAAGCGCTTATTAGACCTGCGTCAGGCGGACGCGACCCTTCTGGCGACGGCGCGCCAGCACCTTGCGGCCACCGCGCGTCGCCATGCGGGCGCGGAAACCGAGCTTCCTGACTCTCTTGATCTTAGAAGGCTGCCAAAGTTGTTTCATTTCGTAATCCTCGTTCTTTTGGAAATTGAGCCATCCATTCTACCGAAACGGCTCGTTTATGTCAAGTGCGCTAGAGATCCGATTCGACCACAATGTCGTCGTCTTCCGTCACATCCGCGACGACTTCAGCCGGAACGTCAACCTGCTTGAAGGTGGGGAGGTAGCGGTAATAGACCATCATCTGGAGGGCCGCCAGGCAGGTGTCCATGACGGGGCGGTCGGTCAGGCTGTCGGTGTTCACCCAGTGGCCGATCTCCTGCTCGTTGCCGTCGGCATCGACGTATGGCTTCTTGAGCTTGTTCTGGCAACGCGGCTGTCCGCACTTGCAGTCGGCTCCGGTCTTGCCCTTGGGTATGATGAACTGCGCCTCGACGTATGAGGGCCACATGACCTTGTTCCATTCGTCCCAGCGCTTGCCGCCGGACTGGAAGATCGCCTGTGTCCCGTAGTATGCGGCGTATGCGGGGCAACTGCCGCCGATGGCGCCAGGCGGCAGCTCCTTCGGCTTCTCGTTGACAACGCGCTTTGGCGTGGAGCCAACGAAGTGCGGCTTCCATTTCGAAAGGACATTATCAAGGGAGTTCTTGACATAGGAGTCGTTGGCGGCGTGGTGGAACTGCAGGCAAAGAGTTCCGACGCCGGTGAGTCCGCCCTTGGCGGGGCTGGTGTAGCCGAAGCCGCCATCGGGGAGACCGTTTTTCTTGAAGCCCTTGACGCAGAGCTTGGAGGCCTTTTCGAGGGCTTCGGGGTCATGGTAGAAATTCGCCATCATGGCGGCCTTGAGCGCCTGGGCGCACCATCCGCCGACGGAGGTGTCGTCGCGCGTGGTGTGGACGGTCCAGGAGTCCTTGCCGGCGTTGGGCTGGTCCTTGGGGAGGACTCTGGCGTAGTCCCATCCGCCGGTGGGGTTCTGCCCCTTGATGATGAGGTCGAGGGCGCGGTCAGCCGAGGCGCGGACGTTGGGGTTCATGGTCATGCCGTATGCCTCGCACATCGCGTATGTGGCGATCGCGTGGCCGTAGCCGTTGCCTTTGGGCTGGTAGTAGCCGGTACTGTCCTGGCATCGGAGCAGGAATTCGAGAGCCTTCTGGATGGTGTCGCCGAATTCCTTGGATTCGCCGGGCTTTTCGCCGTGAGCCAGGAAGGTGAGGATGGCGAGGCCTGTCATGGCAGCCTTGTTGCCGGGCCAGGAGCCATCGGCTTCCTGGGTGGCCTTGAGCCAGCGGAGGGCGCGCAGGACAGCGGCTTCAGTGTGGCCGTTGCCGCCGCCGGAGGCGAGCATCTGCGCGCGCATGCCGGCGCTGCGGACACTGCCATAGACGTTGCGCAGCACTACGGGCGACTTAATCGGCAGAACGGCGTCCACCGCCTGCGGCTGTGCCGAGACGGGCACGTCCGGCGCCGGCGGCGTCGCGACATCGACGTTCATGTTCGGCGACGAGAAATCGACATCGGTCGGCGTGAAGTCGTCAAAGGTCTCAGGGGGCGGCGGCTCTTCGATGTCCTGGAGCTCCTCCTGCTGCTCCTCCTGCTGCTCGACCTGGACTTCCACCACAAGGGAGTCCTTGCCCTTCGACTTGCCGAAGACGGCGAGCAGGACGATGATCAGGCAGGGAAGGACAACGGCCACAACCGGCGCCATGAGGCGCTGGAGGTTGGTGCGTGCCTCCTTGTATTCGCGGCTGTCCTTAGGCTTGCCCAGGCCTGTCGCGATTGAGGCGAACCTTTGGAAGAACCCCTTCTCCTTGAAGAGGCTCATGATTTCCTTGAAACCTTCGTCGTTGGCGAGGATTTCGGGGATGACTTCGTCTTTGTCAATTTTCTTCTTATCGTCGGCCATGGTGTCAGTCACTCCATTTATGCGCGATTATTATTATACATATTCTGAAGAAAAAATCAAAAGTTTTTTGAAAGCGGTTATCCTAGAGGAAGTCAAGGACTCCAAATGCGCGCTCATCTAAATGTGGTTTTGCGGGGTTGCCAATCCAATAGAGGGTGTGGTCGCGCTCGCCGCCGTTGTCGTCGTCCTGAAGGGAGATTGTGAAGCCCACGCGGGCGGGCGTGGCGGAATGGCCCATGGAGCGCCATGGAATGTAGATGCGCTCGGCATGGCCGTAGCCCGGGAGGATGAATGCCTCGCCAGTCCACCAGTTGGCTTCGGGAAGCGCGCCGCCGAATGCCTGCTCGGGCTTGATGTAGCCCTTGGGCGCGGCGGAGGAGTTGCTCTGGGCTGCGCCGTTGGCCACGAGGACGAACTCCCCGCCGTGCCAGAGGTGCTTGCCGCCATCCTTGCGGCTGTCGTCGAGCCGCGCCATCTCGCCGTCTATGAAGACCTCGGCGCAGTCGTCAAGCCAGGAGCGGCAGTCGATGGCGCCTTCCGGGCAGGTGTCGGTGGCGACGTCGTTGTCGCGGACGACTGCCTCGACGAGCAGCCCGCCGTCGTCATGGAGGCAGCGGAAGTGGTAGGAGAGGTCATCGTCGTTGCATGGCGCGGCGCAGACGTCGTCGCTGACGCCGTTGGTGACAGAGACGAATGTCCAGTTTCCGTCAGGCGAGAGCGAGGGCGCTTGGCCGAAGAGCGCGGCCGCCGAGGGAATGGCCGGGACGCCGAGGACTGGCCCCGGCTCCGACTTGATTGAGCCGTGGATGCTGCCGCGCAGGTAGTCGCGGAAGGAGTCGGCGGGGTCGTTGAGAAGCCTCTCGTAAAGGCGCGGGTCGGCGATGAATCCGTCGCCGCCGGGCGCGCCGACTGCCAGGACGGTGTTGACGGCATTGGTGCCGTTGAATCCGATCTCCATGCTGGAGCAATGCGCGCGGAACTGGCCGTCGCAGCGGATGGCGGTGTGGCGCTGGCCCGGCGTTGGCGCATACCAGAAGTTGATGCACTGCTGCAAGACGGCGATGCCGCTCCCCTTGCGGAAGCGCCAGCCTGTACTGAAGTGGTCGGCGTAGCAGCAGATGTATGAGTTGTTGCTAGAACCGTCGTCGAAGCCGATGCCGCCTGGATACTGGTCCTTGGGGTTTGTCCAGAGCGGATGGACGTTGGTGAGGCGGTTGCCGCCTCCGCGAATGCGGACGCCCACGCGGCAGTCGGCGATGCGCAAGTTGGTGAGGGTGTTGTCGTGGGCTTCGATGATTACGCCAACGGAGTCTGGCGTGCGGTTGCCGACGATGTTGACGTCGCGGATGTCGCAATCGGACGAGCCGTTGTTTGCGCCGCGCAGGATGCGGAGGCCGAAGGCGACGTTCTTCATTGAGAGGTCGCGGATGCGGGTCTCGCGGCCGGACTCGATTGTGACGCCGGCGGCGATGCCAGAGCCGTCGAGGATGCCGCCGGCGAGCGCATAGACGCTGCCTGGAATACGGATGTTGTTGGCCGGATGGCTGCCGCCGAGGCGCACGAGCGGCTTGCGCACGGGGAAGTCTTCGGCGGCCTTGAGGATGGCGAAGTCTGAGAGGTGTAGTGAGACTGCCAGCTTGGGGTCGGCAGGCGTGACGATTGGCCGCGACAGGATGTAGGTGCCGTCGGGAATGAAGATGGTGCGGTTGGGGTTGGCGTCGATGATTGCCTGGAGCGCGGCGGCGACGTCAGGCGCACTTTGAATATCCGCGCCGACATTAAGGACAGCCGCTGAGATATCGGAGCGTGGGGCTTCAGCGGTGGCGGCCGCTGAGATATCGGAGCGGGGGGCTTCAGCGATGGCGGCCGCTGAAGTATCGGAGCGTGGGGCTTCAGCGGTGGTGGCCGCTGAGATATCGGAGCGGGGGGCTTCAGCCCCCATCGCCACTGTAATTGTAACCGCTGCGCTTATTGCTAGTATGCTTTTCATTGTTTGGCTTTCTTTATTGGGTTGAGGGTGAGAACAAGTCCGTCTTGGGCGAGGATGCCTTTGAAGCGGTCGGCGAGGCGCTGCTGCGCTGCCGGCGATGCCGGCCAGAGCGTCCGGGCCAAATGGTCGAACACATGGACTGCATCGGGTGAGACAAGGCCATCCTTGAGCATTGCCTCGCGCATGGCGGAAATCATCTTCAGGTCGTTGTGCTCGCTGAAGCGCCAGTCGTTGAAGGTGGCGCCGCATGTGGCGTCCCAGATTATGGCGGTCAGTGGCGCGCCATCGAGGAAACGCTTTAGGAAAAGGCGCGCCCAGGTGCGGAACCATGCGCCGTCCAGCGCGTAGAGAAGGCGGACGCCGCCCCCGGAGAAGGCGAAGTTCAGTGTCTGCTCGTCCTGCTTTGAAGTGGCGTGGTTTGCCGGGAGGGCGATCACGCGCAAGCCACCGATGCGGAAGTTGTCGCCTGGGAGAACCGGATGCGCTTCAACGGCGCCGTCTGGGACCACGGCGGCCAGGTCCACGAGGGCCTGCGGCGGAGCCCACACGCGAAGACTTCTGCGACGCGATGCGGCCGCGATTTCAAGAATTGCCTCCTTGTTGAAGTGGTCGCTGTGCGAGTGGGTGATTAGGAGGTCGGTGATGCGGGCGGGCGAGACGTGGGCTGCGGCGAGTCCGCGCAGGACGGACGGCCCGGCATCGATTAGGCATGATGTGCCGATGATGGTTGCCGTGCTGCCGCGCGTGCCTGGAGGGAAGTTTTTCCAATCCCAGTCGGCCGCGCCAGTTCCAATGAATGTGAGTTTCATCGTCTCTCCTGCTTTATTTGAAAATGACCTTCATGGACTCGCGGAGGCGCGGAATGGCTGATGCATCCACGGGGATTGCGGCCTTCATGGTCTTTGTCTTTTCAATGAATGCGGTGCAGGCATCGGCCTCTGCGTCGTCGAATGGGAGGCCAAGGTCACTCATCGATGCGGGGAGCCCCCAGCCGCGTAGGCGCGCGGCGAAAGCCTCCGCCTCCGCCATGTGGCCGTTGTATGCGAGCTGCATCACTAGGCCGACGGCCACCAGTTCGCCGTGCGTCCGGCTCGCCATCTTATCAGGGTGGTTTTGCTTCGCGAAGAAGTAGAAGCGATGCGCGATGGCGGTCTGCCGTGAGCCGCCTGAAATGCCTGAGACAATTCCTGCGCCTACGATGGCGTCGAAGAAAACGTCGCGCAGGGTGGGCGTGGGCTCGCCGCGTGCGAGGTCGGCGATTGCGGCGTCTATCTTGCGATCGAGGTCGTTGTAGATGAAATCGGAAACGACCTCGGCGATGCGCGATGCGGCCTCGCCGGATGCGTTGCCGGCGACGGGAAGCTTGCTCCAGAATTCTATCTCGATTTTCTTGGCCATTGCGTCGAGGGCGCCTGCGGCGAGGAGGCGTGGCGGCTGGCGGGAGAGGATTGTCGTGTCGAGAAGAGCGGAGGCGACTTCATGGCGGAAGTGCGACGTCGAGACATAGCGCCCTTCTCGGGTGTAGCATACGGCGATTGGCGTGTAGGCGCAGCATGTGGCGCTGGATGTCGGCATCGTGACGACTGGCGCGCCGGCGAGGTGGGCGAGGCACTTTGAGAAGTCGAGGATTACACCGCCGCCGCAGCCGAGGACGACGTCGATGCCCTCCAGTGCGCCGGACTCGGCGTAGGCGAGGGCGTCGTCGCGGCAGCAGAAGCCATTGTGGCGCAGTTCGCGTAGTTCGACGCCTTCTGCTTTTAGCGAGGCGTCGATGGTGGATGCCGCGATTGCGGCGGAGTTGTCGTCGCAGACGAGCAGCGGGTGGCGTCCGAATTTGAGGATTTCCTCGGCGCAGCGCTCGAGAAGATGCTCCTCCATGCGGAAGCGTCCGCAGCCAAAGAGAAATGCCGGATCTGGCGCAATTGGAAATGAAAACTGGTTCATGGTGTTTGCCTAGGGATGGCGGAAGAGAAGGGGACGGCCTGTTCCTTTCTTCTGGCCTTGAAGAAATCCTGGATAATGCGGCGGCAGTCGTCGCCGAGGACGCCTGTTATGATTTCAGGGCGGTGGATGAGGGCTTCGCTTGAGAGGATGCCGAAGGCGCCCTGGCCGCCGCGCTGCGGGTCGTCCATGCCCCAAACGACCACGGGGACGCGGGCGAGGACTATTGCGCCTGCGCACATGGCGCATGGCTCCTTGGTGACGTAGAGGATCGTGTCGGCCAGGCGGAAGTCGCCGATGGCTGCTGCGGCCTGGCGGATTGCGAGAATCTCGGCGTGGGCGGTTGGGTCATGCGAAGACTCCGTGACGTTGTGGGCGCGCGCGAGGATGCGGCAGCTGGCCGGATCTGCGGCCGGGTCGGCTGGGCGCTGGATTATGACGCATCCGGCGGGAACCTCGCCAAGGTCGCGCGCGATTTGCGCCTCCTCTAGGGCCAGGCTCATGAAATGCTGGTGGAATGAGGGCGGGGCCTCGCGCCCCGCACCCCGCGCTGGCGCAGACTGAAGGTCTGCGCCGGCAGGACGGGCTTGACGCCTGGAGAACTCGCAGCCGCAGTAGGGCTGGCGGTAGAGGCCAAGTTCCTTTGCCAGGACCACGCTGCGGCGGAAGCCATCGCGCTTCTTGAAGTCGTAAAGGCCGAACGCAGTTTTGCCGTCACGGGTGGCCGCTGCCGCATTGCCGGCGGCGAAGACGGTGGCGCTGCGCTTGTGGGGGCTTACGGTGAGCGAGGTGGTGAAGGAATGGATTCCGTGGCCGGCCGCGTAGTCTGCGGCGCGGGAGAGGCTGAATTCAAAGCAGCGGCGGCACCGCTCGCCACCCTCTGGCGCATCCTCGTAGCCCTTGGCAACCTTTTCAAGCCACTCGTCGTGCGAGGCATCCGCGTCTTCGACAAGAGTCACGCCAACTGCCTCGGCAAGCTGGCGGGCGGCGGCTAGGCGGCGCTCGTACTCTTCGCGCGGGGCGATGTTGGCGTTGGAGAAGAAGAGCGTTGGCTCAAGGCCGTCCTGGCGCAGGCGTTCCACGCATGCCGAGGCGCAGGGTCCGCAGCAGGTGTGGAGGAGGATGCTTTTGTTAGGAGTGGCTTCCATGGTTCCATCAGCCCTTGAACACTACGAACTTCCGCATCACGAAGTTGATGGCTAGCGATGCGACGAGGTTGGCGGAGAAGGCGAAGGTTGTCTGCATGTTCGCCTTCTTGATGAGAAGCGTCTGGAAGGTCGTCCCGACGAAGGTGCTTGCGGCGGAGACGGCGAAGAAGAGGAAGGCCTCCATGAGGATGCCGTGCTGACCGGGTTCGAAGACGAAGAGGCGGTTCAGGACATAGCAGACGGTGTTTGAGACGAGAAAGGCCGCGATGTTGCACCGGATGGCGTTGGCGGCGCGCCTTCCGTCGCGAGCGACGGGAATCTGGATGTCGCCGCGCAGGCGGCGCAGGAGGCGCACGAGGATATCAGACTCGGTGAGGCAGGGGAAGAGGAACCAGCCGGCGAGGAAGAAGGCGACGATGTTTACGGCGGTCGCGATGCCGCCGGCGATTGCGTATTTGATGAACTGGAGCATGTCTTACAGTTCCCTGAGGAGAAGGATGGCGAAGGCGGTTTCAAGGGGGGAGGAGCGCCAGTGACCGCGGCCGCGGGCGTCGATTTCCTGCGAGGTGGTCCATTTGCTGGCAAGGGGGGCGCGCCAGTCGGTTGGCGCGCCGTCCCGGGAGGGAATCTCGCCGCCATGGTCGCGGTTTATGGCGTAGGCGAAGAGGAAGGCATCTTCGGCGTTTACGCAGGACAGAGCCTGCGAATCAAGAGCCTTTAAAATATCGGGGAGGGGGGCTTCAGCCCCCTCCGCCAGCGCATCGCTGCGCTGGCGGCTAAGGGCGCCAAGCGCAAGATTGCGCCACAACGAAGGAGCATTCGTGGCCGTGAGCCAGGCAATGCCGCGCTCGACGGCGGCGCCATCCGCCTCGGGCAGCTCATCGCCTGATCCTGCTAGGGCGAGGATACAGGCCGCCGTGGCCTTCACGTCGCCGCCCCATGAGCCGTCGGGCGCCTGCTCGGCAATGAGCCAGGCGCAGGCGCGGTCGATTGCCGCGTCGGCCTCGTTCTGCACGGAGCGGGTGAGCTTGGCGCCGCCAAACCTCACCAGTTGCGCCGGTGCCGCCGTTGCGCATAGAATTAGCGCGGCGGCGGCACTGGCAATCTGGATCGTGCGCATGGCGCTTGGCCTCAAAGGGTGCGCTCCAGTTCCTCCATCGCGTAGCACTCGATGACGTCACCCTCGGCGAAGTCCTCGAAATCGACGAAGCTGACGCCGAACTCCTGCATGTCGCGGACTTCGCTGACTTCGTCCTTGAAGTGCTTGAGCGAGGCGATCTTCCCCTGGAAGAGGACGTCGCGCAGGCGCTTGATGCGGACGAATGCGTCTCTGCGGACGACGCCGTCGAGCAGCTGGCAGCCGGCGACCTTGCCGAGCTTGCCGATGTCGAAGATCTGGCGGATTTGGGCGTGGCCCTTGACGACTTCCTTGTACTCGGGGTCGAGCATGTCGAGCAGCGACTGCTTGACGAAGTCGAAGAGTTCGTAGATGATGCGGAAGGTGTTGATGCGGACGCCGTCGTGCGTTGCGATTGGCGCCACGCCTGCCTCCGTGTTCACCTGGAAGCCCACGATCATGGCGTGGCCGGCGGCGGCGCGCTGGACGTCGTTGGCCGTTACGTTGCCGATGGAGCTGCCAAGGATCTCGAGGGAGATCTTGTTGGAGCGGATGTCCTTGAGGGTGTCGATGATGGCCTCGACTGTCCCCTGGGTGTCGGCCTTGACGATGATGGAGAGCTGCTTCTTCTCCTGCGCGCCGAGGCGGTCGAGGATGGAGTCGAGGTTGATGGACTTCTGCGCCTTCTGGAGTTCGGCGGACTTGCGTTCCTCCGCGAACTTCTCGGCGAGTTCGCGGGCGCGCTTCTCACTGGTCATCACGCGGAAGGATGCGCCGGCTTCTGGAACGCCGCTTAGGCCCATTACGCGCACAGCCTGGGCGGGGCCGACGGACTTCACCTGGTTGCCGCGGTCGTCGATGAGGGCGCGCAGGCGGCCGTAGTTGTCGTCGATGAGGACGATGTCGCCGACCTTGAGCGTGCCGGATGCGACGAGCAGAGTGGCCGTTGGCCCGATGCCGCGTTCCATCTGCGCTTCGATGACGTAGCCGTCGGCGCGGCGGTTGGGGTTGGCCTGGAGTTCGAGGACGTCCGCCTGGAGCAGGATCATCTCAAGGAGGTTGTCCATGCCGGCGCCGGTGTGCGCGGAGACTTCGCAGCAGACAACGTCGCCGCCCCAGTCTTCGGGGGTGAGCCCTTCGCCCTGGAGTTGCTGGCGGATGCGGTCCGGCTTGGCGGCGGGGAGGTCGCACTTGTTGATGGCGACCATCATCTGCACGTTGGCCTGGCGGCACTCGCGGATTACCTCGCGGGTCTGCGGCATGATGCCGTCGTCGGCCGCGATGACGATGACTGCGATGTCGGTGAGGCGTGCCCCGCGTGCGCGCATCGCCGAGAAAGCGGCGTGGCCCGGGGTGTCGAGGAAGGTTATGCGACGGTCGTTGACATCGACCGAGTATGCGCCGATGTGCTGCGTGATGCCGCCGGCCTCTCCGGCCGCGACCTTTGTCTTGCGGATGTAGTCGAGCAGGGAGGTCTTGCCGTGGTCGACGTGGCCGAGGAAGGTGACGACCGGCGGACGCGGGCGCATGTCTTCCGGCTTGTCCTCGGGAATGTCGTCGTCCTCGTCGTCGCGGCGGATTTCGGGCTTGCGCTCGGTGGAGCGGCGTGCCTTTTCAAGTTCTACCTTGAATCCGTATTTGGCAGCGATGCGTCCGGCCATGTCGATTTCGACGCGCTGGTTGATGGAGACGAGAACCTTCTCCTGCATGAGGTCCGCGATGAGGCGGTTGGTCTTGACGTCCATCATCTCGGCGAGTTCGCGGATGAGGGTCGGCCCCTTGAGTGAAAGGATCTTTTCGCCGACGATTGGGGCGGACTGCGGCGGTGGCGGCGGGGCCGCCGGCGGCTTTTTGCCCTGTGGGCCTGCCTGGCGTTGGTTCTTTGACATGGCTCTTTGATCCTTGAATTGGTTCTTGCCCTGCTGCTGGAAACGGTTCTGCTGGCCGTATGGCTGGCGTGCCGGCGTGGCCTGGGTGCGCGTCGGGAATGCGGATGCGGCGCCTGGGCGTGTGGGGAATGCGGATGCGGCGCCTGGGCGCGTCGGGAATGCCGACGCCGTGCCGGGACGCGTGGGGAAGGGGGATGCGGGAAGCGGCTTATCGCGCAAGCCTGCGCGACCGGCCGCAGGAGCGGCGGTGGCAGGACTCTTGGCGGGTGTCGTGCCCTTTGATGGTGCCGCGCCCTTCGCCTTTTGAGGCTTGGAGCGGCCGCCATCGTCGCGGGCGTCGTCGCGGTGGTGGCGTGAGGGTTGGCTTGAAGAGCCGCCGATGCGGCGCCCGCCGAAGTATTCGCGCTGGAGTTCCTCGTCGCCCTCGTCGTCATAGTCGCGGGAGGATGCGCGGTCGTCGTCCTCTTCCTCGTAGTAGTCGTCTGTGGCGGCCGGGTGGAACACCACGCTGGGGCCGTCGGAGGAGGTGTCGCCGGATCCGAATCCGCCTAGGGAGAAGCCGGCAGAGGCGGAAGGCTGCTGCTTCTTTGGCTTGGTTTGTGGCGCGGGCTTCTTTGGGGCCGCAGCCTGCGGGGAAGCTGGTGTCGCCGCAGTTGGCTCGGCTTTGGTGGCCGCTTCGGGACGAGAAGTCGCTGAAATGTCGGCGCTGGGGGCTTCGGCCACCTTTGCCGCTTTCTTCGGCTGCAAATGCTTGATTGATGAGAATGGCTTGATTCCGGCGCGACGGCCCTTGGCCGCTGCGGCGGCGCGTGCTCGGCCTGCGGCCAGGCGCTCGCGCTCCTCGGCCTCTGAACCAGAGGCACGGACGGGCTCGCCCTTGCGGTGCATCTCGCGGCGACGCGCGGCTGCGGCCTTGTGGGCGGCGCGCGCGGCGGCGACTTCGGGTGCTGGTTCCTTTTCCGCAGGTGCGGCTGGGGCTGAACCTGCGGAGAAGTGGCGCACCAGCTGGGCGGCCTGGTCGTCCGTCAGTGTCGTGAAGTTGCCGGCCTTCTCTATGCCAAGCTGCTCCTTCGCAACCTTGGCGACGTCGCCTGCCTTCGCGCTGATCTGCTTTGCCAATTCGTATATCTTCATTCTATGCAATCCCGGTCGGTATTAAATCAGAAAGTCAAAAGGCCAAAAGGTCTTGCTACCCCCTTGCGGCAGTCGCCTTTTCAACAATGACCGCCGCTGCGGCTTCGTCAAGTCCGGTCGCTTCCGCGAGGCCGGATGCGGATTCCTCCGCGATGCCCTCAAGCGATGTGTAGCCGGCAGTGGCGAGGAGGCGGGCGTCCGCCTCGGAGATGCCGGCGCCCATGAGCGAGCCGACTGTGTTTTCAAGCATGGCCTCGAAGGAAAGCGCGGCTTCCTTCTTCGTGATGTTGATGGTGCACCCGACGAGTTTGGTGGCGAGCCGGACGTTCTGCCCGCCGCGCCCAATGGCGAGCGAGAGCTGGTCGCCGGCGACGAGCACCGAGACCTTGCGCGGGTCGTCGGGGTCGATGGTCACGGAGAGCAACTTTGCCGGCGAGAGAGCGTTCTCCACGTACTTGCAGATGTCCTCGTTCCACCGGACGATGTCGATCTTCTCTCCGCCGAGTTCGTTCACGATGGTGCGGACGCGGCGCCCCTGGGTGCCCACGCAGGCACCGATGGGGTCGATGTTGGCGTCGTGGGAGAGCACGGCGATCTTGGAGCGCGATCCGGGGTCGCGGGCTATGCCCATGATCTCGACCGTGCCGTCGTTGATTTCAGAGACCTCGGTCACGAAGAGCTGGCGCAGGAAGGACGAGGCGGAGCGCGAGAGGACGATTGGCGGCGTGCTCGTCTGGACTGCCTCCTCAAGCGGGAGCACCTTGACGATCATGGCGCGGACGATGTCGCCGTCGTTGAACTTGTCGGACGGCAGGCAGTCGCGGCGCTGGATTACGGCCTCGGCGTTGTCTAGGGCGACGATGATGTCGCCGCGGCGCGAGGATACGTTCTTCACGCGGCCGGACACGATCTCCCCGACCTTGCCGGCGTAGTTGGCTATGACCGTCTCGCGTTCGGCTTCGCGGAGCTTGCCGAGAATGGTCTGGCGGGCGGTCTGGATGCCGATGCGCCCCAGGCTGCTCGCGGGGATTTCGACCTCGAAGACGAGGCCTGGCGCCGCGTCGGGACGGACGCGGCGCGCCTTGACCACGGGGATGAAGGCCGGGCCAATGTCGGTGTCGCTGACCGTCACCTTGCGGAATGCCTTGACGGCAAGCCGCTTGCGGTCAATCTGCACGCGGACGAGCCCCGGGCACTTGAAGGCGTTGCCGAATACTTTCTCCAATGCCAATTCGATGGCGCGTATGATTTGCTCGCGTCCGACGCCGCGGTCACGCTCGTAGAAGTTTACTATTGCCTGTAGGTCGCTGTCCATGGTCAATGCCTCCTTGCACCCTTTCCCGCTTGGCGGCGGGAAGGGCTATCCCGTTGTCAAACAGAACGAAAAGAACCGACGAAGCCCGGCCTTACAGGCCGAGCGCGGGCGTCACCGCCCGAATCCACGCCTCGCCCAGCAAGGCATGGCCAGCCAGAGTGGGATGGACGCCGTCTCCAAGCCAGTGCTCCGCAGGGGCATCGGCCAGGGCGTCGTCCAATACTTTCTGGAAGGGGATGAAAATGGCGCCTGCCCGTTCGGCGGCAGCCTTTGTGTAGATGCGGCGCTGGTCAACGTCTTCGCGCCAGCCGTCCTTGACGGCCCAGTTCGTGCCTGGAACGCGCCCGTCGCTCGTCTGGTCCGCGGTGAGCACGAATGGCTCGCAGATCACGAGCTTGGTCTTAGGCGCGGCCTCGCGCGTCCAGTCGATAAGCGCGTCGAACACGCGCTTCGCGCGCGGCACTTCCACGCCATTGCCAAATTCCTCGTGCCAGGTGTCGTTCACGCCAATGAGAATGCTGATGACGTCCGGCTTGTGGTTGAGGCAATCGACCTTCCAGCGCTGGTAGAGATCTACGACTCTGTTGCCGCTGATTCCGCGGTTGATGAATTCAAGCGGCGCTTTGGGATGGCGCAGTCCAAGGGCGGACGCGATGTAGAGCGGGTAGCCGCGACCGAGGTTCTCGTTCTGCACTGCCGTTCTTCCTGCGTCCGTGATGGAGTCGCCTTGGAAAAGTATCTTCATTTTTTAATCGCCTTATGCCGTGAAAATTCCAAATCTTCGACTTTCTATTTAATCAAAGCGAAGGGAAAAATGCAAATATGGTAAAATCATTGCCATGCGAAAAATCATAAAATTCCTGCTTCGCCTGGTAGCGGCGCTTGTGATATTGGCCATGTTTGCCGCCATGGCCGCACTTGGACTTTGGTTGGCGCGAGAGCGAATCGCCGAGACGGTGCTTCGCGCGTTTCTCCCCCATGGCGATGGCTTTGCAAACACTTTCGCCATAAAAAGGCTGGATTTCGGCGGCATCGAAATTGCCGACGCCCAAATGGGCGGCTTCCCCTTCGCCCCCTCCTTTAAATCGGTGCGCGTGAAGTGGACAATGAACGGGCTGATTAAATCCCATCGCCTAGACTCCATCGATGCCGACGGAATCTCAATAGACGCCTCGCATCGCGTTCCCGGCTTCAAAATGCCGTCGCTTGGCAAGGCGGGTTTGCCGCCTCCAAGCCACGACATCCTAAAGGGCTGGACAATAGGCAGGATTTCGGCTCGCACCGAGCAACTTGACTTCGCGCCATTGCTTGGCACGAACATGCCCGAATCGGTGACGAGCGCCGCCAATGGCTCTTTCGCCCTCACCGGCGGTTGTGTCGATGGCCACATGCTATGTGGCTTAGACGGCGTCCTGGCCCGCCAGCCGCTTAAGCTCGATGTTGACTATTCCCCACTTGAGGCGAAGGGAACCGCCTCCCTTGAGTGGCGCATTGCGGCTGCGGACTTCGGCCTGACGGATCGCATCCAGTTGCGCGCCGTGACTGGCGCAATGGACTTCGCTTTTGCGGAGGCGCGCGGCATTGACTGTTCCGCAGAGGGGCATCTGCGCTTCGAGCCTTGCACATGGAAGGTTCCGCTGAAGTTCCGCCTTTCGCCGGATGGGAAATTCTCCTTCTCCTCATCGCTCACGGCGCTGCTCCTAAACGGCGAAGACCCGCTTGTAGAGACGACGCTGGCGGTCGCGAAGGCATACGGCGCGCAGTTGCCGGGGGAACTGTCCTTCTCGGGCGAGCTCGGCGGGGCGGTTGAGGTGAACGGCGGCGCAGGCGCGCCGCCGAGCTGGAACGTCAATGTCCATGCCTCAGACCTCTCCCTTTCGCTCACTGGCGCCGCAGTGCCAATGGGCTTAAATGGCGGCAGGGTTCGTGGCGCGGCCGCTGGCTGCGGCTCCCTGGTGAAGATTGAGCCTTGCTCCGTGGGCTTTGACGGCGCAAGCATCGGCATCATCCCCTTTGGCAGGGGGCGGGCGACGATTGTCGCCGACGAGAAGACCGTTGTCGTCTCCGAGGCCGCCGTTGGCTTCTGCGGCGGCTTCGTGCGCCTTTACGCCCTCTACCTCAACATCGAGAAGCTCTCCGCCGGATTCACCCTCTACCTCGACAACCTCCTGCTCTCCGATGCGCTTGGACTCTTCCCGCAGTTGGCGGGGAGCGAGGCGACCGGCAGTCTGCACGGACGGCTTCCGTTGCGGTACATGGGCAATGGCGAGGTGCGCCTTGGCGAGGGGTTCATCTACACGCCGCCTGGCCAGACGGGCAACCTCAAGGTCAAAAACCCGGAGGTCCTGACATCGTTGCTGGCGCAGGCCGGCTTGCCGCCCGTTGTCTGCGAGAATGTCGAGAGGGCGCTGCGGGACATCGACTACGACGTGCTGCGCCTCGACTTGGTGAACCCGCGCGGCGAAGACGGCCGCATCGCCATAAGGCTTCAGGGAAAGTCATCGGATGGCACCGTCGTAACGCCGGTGAACCTCAGCGCCAATGTCAACGGGCCGATAGAGAAGTTCCTCAACATGTCCATCAGGACCGCCAAGCTCGGCGCTCTGGGCAAGTAGCGGCGCCGCCGCGACCGCGCGGCATCAGGCCAGAAGGAGGTCGCAGAGGTATGCGACGGCAGTCGCCGCCAGCGCGACCACTGGCAGCGGCCGCTTCATGTAGCCAAGTGCGAGCGCGGTGACTGCGCCTGCCGCCGCTGGCGCAACGGGGCGCGCCGGGTAGGCTGCGCCGCCGGTGGAGTAGAAGATCGCCGGCAGGATCATCGCCGTCAGCAGCGCGTAGGGCAGGGCGTCCAGGAAGGCCGCGAGATAGCGGTTGCCGAAGGGGCGCTTGAAGAGCAGCATCGGCAGGGCGCGGAGCGCGTAGGTTATGGTCGCCGTCAGCAGGACGACGCCCAGCAAGGCGCGGTGGCTCATTGTCCGCCTCCTTGCTCGTTGCCCTGTTCAGGTTCCTTTGGGAAAAGGATTGCTGCAAGCGCGGCTGCGCCAATCCCAGCCGCAAGCGTTATCCAGCCGGGGTCGATGCCCGTCGGGACTGCGCGCATTGCAAAGCTGGCTAGCGCCGCGACCGCTACGGCGACCTTGATGCGGCGCGATTCGCGGAATGCCGGAAACACGATTGCCGCGAACATTGCGGGCAGGGCGATGCCTAGCGCCGCGATGAGGCGCGGGGGCAGCAGCGCCTGAGTGGCCGGGTTTGCGCCGAGTGCCGTCCCGCCAACCCAGCCGCACCAGGAGCAGACGAAGAGCCCGAGCATGTAGGGGAAGCGGAGCGGCGGCGTCTGGCGCAGCGAGATTCCCACGATTTCATCGGTGTCGCCCATCGCCACAATCAGGCGCTTCCATGGCGGCATCGCCGCCTCCAGGCGCTGCGAGACGGCAATCGCCATCGGCACGTATCGCAGGTTGATTGCCACGATGCCGGCTATTATGGCCGCGAGCGTGCTGCCGTCGCCAATCAGCGAAACCAAGACGAACTGCCCGGTGCCGGAGATGTGCGTTATGCTGGCGAGGGTGGGGATAAAGGAGGATTTCCAGTCGGTCGCTGCGGCTATCCCGAAGGTGAAGCCCACCGATAGATAGCCCACGAAGACTGGAAGCGCGTCGATTGCGCCTTTGCGGAAGAGCTTCATTCGCCTTCCCGTGGGGCAAGGAGGCCCTTGCTTTCAAGTTCGCGCTCCTCCTCGGGCGTGAGGTGGATTTCGCTTATGGGTTCCTTGCCTTCTAGCAAAAGCTTGTAGTTCATGTCATGCTCGCGCTTCGCGGCGGCGGAGTCCGACGCCTTGCGGAGGCGGTCAACCTCGTCCTCGCGGCGCTGGGCCTCTTCCTCTGCGGCGGCGGCGTTCTCCGCGCGGCGGCGCTCAAGGACGGTGTTGCGGTAGCCTCCAGCCGCGCCTGGCATGCCGGGGCGGCGCAAAACGCGCGTCGGGATGCGCGGCTTGGCGGCATCGTCGCCTTTGGCCTCGTCGGCCTTGCCCGCCGTTTGCGTTGATCCGCCGCCTTCGTCGTCGGCCTTCCCTTCGGCGATGATGCCGCTTCCGAGTTTCAGGGTGATCTTCACGCCGCCCTTGGAGATGGTGGCAGTCTCGGCCACGTAGTCTGCGGACTCAACCGTGAAACCCGCCTCCGTCTCGCCGATGGAGAGGTAGTGGCTCGTTGCCGGCTTGGCGCTCTTGTCAACGAAGCCAACGGATATTGTCCCGCGAAGCGTGATGTTCACGGCGACGAGGTCGATTTGCTTTGCAAGGGCCTCCTGCTCCTTCGCGGCCTGGGCCTCCTGGGCCGCCGCCTGCGCGGCTTCGGCGTCCTGCGCCTTCTTGCCCTGCGCAAGTTCGCCAAAGGGCTTGCGGTCGATGATTACCTGGTAATCCGAGAGCGGCAGCAGCGACTGCGCCATCAGCGGCGCTTGTGGAAGCAGCGCCAGCAACGTCGCCGCAATGGCCGCCGCAAGGCCGCGCGGGGAAGGTCGCGGCGCGGCGGTTGCAACGGTTCTGGCGGCGCGCCGGCTCATGTCTTTTAGGCCTTGTGGCGGTATGTGATGCGCCCCTTCGAAAGGTCGTAGGGCGAGATCTCGACGGTGACTTTGTCACCGCTCGCAATCTTGATGAAGTGCTTGCGCATGCGTCCTGAAACGTGCGCCAATAGCTCGTGGCCGTTTTCCAGCTTCACGCGGTACATCGTCGCGGGCAGGACCTTCACCACTGTTCCAATCACTTCAATAGAATCATCGTTGGGCATGCTCTTTCCCCTAGGGTTCAATAAAAAAACAACTTATAATTCTACAATTGATTGGGCGTCCTGTCAAATCGCGCCATTGCAGAAGAAGGCGTGGTAAAGCACGTTCACGGCGCGGGCGCGTTCGCTTTCGCGCACGCCGAACATGATGCTGATTTCAGAAGCGTCCTGGTTGATCAGCTCGATGTTCACGCCGGCTTCGGCCAGGGCCTTGGTGGCGCGGGCCGCCGTGCCCACGGTGTGCTGCATGCCTTCGCCAACGACCATGATCAGCGCGTGGTCGCGCTCGCAGACGAGTTGGTCGGGGGCAAGCTCCTTCTTGATGCGCTGGAGGACGCGCCCCTGCACCTCCGGCGGGAACTTGGAGCCGCGCAGGATGATGGTGATATTGTCGATGCCGGTCGGCATGTGCTCGAAGGAGACTTGTTCCTCCTCGAAGATCTGGAGCAGCTTGCGCCCGAAGCCGACTTCGCGGTTCATCATGTATTTCTCCACATAGACGTGGACGAAGTCGCTGTCGCTGGCGATGCCGACTACGCGGCACTCGTCAACGCGGCGGCTCGGGAGGATCCATGTGCCGGGGAGGTCCGGGTGGTTGGTGTTGCGGATGTTGATCGGGATGCCGGCGCGGAAGGCGGGCATCACGGCCTCGTCGTGGAATACGCCGAAGCCGGCGTAGGCCAGCTCGCGCATTTCGCGGTAGGTCATCTCGCGGATGCCGTGCGCGACGTCCGGGACAACGCGCGGGTCAACGGCATAGACGGTATCGACGTCGGTGAAATTCTCGTAGCACTCGGCCTTCATGGCGGCGGCGAGAATGGCGCCGGTGATGTCGCTGCCGCCGCGCGGGAAGGTCGCTACCTTCCCGTCGCGGTTCACGCCGAAGAAGCCCGGGAATACGACAATTGGGTTGTCGGGTCGCCACATGGCGCGCTCGATGGAGTCGTGCAGGAAGCCGTATGAGACGTCGCAGAGGACGGCGTCGCCGGAGGGCCCTTCGAGGAGCATACCCGCCTTGGCGGGGTTTAGGTAGATGGCTGAGGCGCCGCGCGCCCGAAGCGCCGCGGCTACGACCTTTGCGGAGTTGTCCTCGCCGGCCGCTTTCATGAGGTCGAGGAAGGCGCCTTTGTCGGATTTGTCATAGGCCAGACGCGACGCGAGGTCTGCGGCAATGTCGTCGGCCAGGGATGCCTCAAGGCCCAAATCGGCGATGATGGTGGCGAAGCGCTGGGAGATTGCCTCAAGTTCGCGGGAGACGTCGAAGTCCTCCAGCGCGCGCTCGGCGCAGCTGATAAGCATGTCCGTGACCTTGGTGTCGCCCTTGGAGCGCTTGCCGGGGGCAGATACAACCACGACCCTGCGGTCGCGATCCGACATCATAATGTCGCAGACTTTAGATATTTGTGCGGCATCTGCCACGGATGAACCGCCGAACTTGCAAACTTTCATGGTCTTCCATTCTACTCTTTACTCGCTATTATGGCAAGTTTTGGCGACTTTCCCCATTCCCTTTTTCCCGTTTCCCGTTCCCCGTTCCCCATTCCCTGTTCCCTGTTCCCCGTTCCCCGTTCCCTGTTCCCCGTTCACTGTTCCCCGTTCCCGCAGTTTGTCAAATAGAAAAGACACCGAAGCGCGTTAAAGGTTGACCCCGTTGTTCAAAAGGCTGGACACCGAAGCGCGCCGCGAGCAGGCGGATGGGCTAGCCCATCCGCCTGCTCGCTATTGACTTGCGTTGTCCGT
>JAEEGL015240479.1_pt1 | contig 29288 bp, 22 predicted proteins | sample 9134231 | NCBI WGS metagenome assembly JAEEGL01 (sample SAMN16246548, study PRJNA631951) | gut metagenome | biome: gut microbiome; feature: rumen; material: fiber-attached | host: Bos | place: Iran: Karaj | collected 2018-10 | reverse complement strand
GTCTTGGTAAAAAAATCTCAATCCGTTCACAGGCTGTTAAACTCGAAGAAGAATTGAATATGAGTGCAGATGAAATCCGTGAAATTTACACTCAGATTCAGAAAATTGACAGAAAGCTTCACAAGCTCGAGTTTGATTATGAGAATAATGTAGAAGACATCATTAAGATGGCAGAAGAAATTGAAAGCGGCCGTCAGATGATGGAAAAAGCAAAGAACAAGCTCATCAATGCAAACCTTCGACTTGTAGTTTCCATTGCAAAAAAATATACAAACCGTGGACTTCACTTCTTTGATCTCGTTCAGGAAGGAAACATTGGTCTTATAAAAGCCGTAGAAAAATTTGAATACCGCAAAGGATTTAAGTTTTCTACATACGCTACATGGTGGATTCGTCAGGCAATTACACGCTCTATTTCTGATCAGGCAAGAACAATCCGTGTTCCGGTTCATATGATTGAACAGATTAACAAAGTTGTTCGCGAAAGCCGTCAGCTTATGCAGAAGCTTGGCCGTGAACCTACAGATGACGAAATTGCACAGCAGCTTGGATGGCCGCTCAGCCGCGTAAAACAGGTTAAGAACGTTGCACGAGAACCTATTTCTCTTGAAACTCCAATTGGTGAAGAAGAAGATTCATTACTCGGAGACTTCATTGAAGACAAGGAAGTAGAAAATCCAGCAACACAAACTGCATTTACCTTGCTGCAGGAACAGCTCCGCACAGTTTTGGGAACTCTTCCTCCGCGTGAACAGGAAGTTCTCAAGATGCGCTTTGGTCTTGAAGACGGTTATTCACTCACATTGGAAGAGGTTGGTCTTTACTTTGACGTAACGCGTGAACGTATTCGTCAGATTGAAGCAAAAGCACTCCGCCGACTCCGCCACCCAAGACGCGCAAACGGATTAAGAGATTACATGGAATAAAAAATCATTAAATAAAATGATTTTTTATTATGAGTTGTGATTGAGGTTATGACCGTAGTGAAAAATGGCTGAGTCCAACTTCCTTCTGTTGGGCGAAGATATTTTTCACGAGAGGGAATAACCTCAATAAAAAAATATATAGACTAAAAAATAAATATTTTATATAATTTTATGATATTTTATTTGAGGATAACCAATGGCTACACAAGACATTTTTGAAAAATTAAAGAAACTTCAGACAATTCTTGTAAAAAAATACGAATTGGAACAGAAAAAGGAAGAAGCTCCTAAGCAGTTAGGCTCACAGGAAGAGCTTCTTGCCAGAATGAAGAAAGAATACATCGAAAAGAACAATGAGTATGAAGAAGTAAAAACAAAAGTTGCTCAGTTGAAATTCGATTTGGACGAAGCTGTAAAGTCTCGTGAAAAGGGTGAAAAGGGAATGGATGACATTCAGACTCACCGCGAGTATGAAGCACTCGAAAAACAGATTTCTGAAGCTACAGAAAAAGAAAACGAAGTACGCAAAGAGCTTCAGAAGCAGGAAAAACTCCTTGAAGAAATTAAAGAAACTTTAAATATCAACGAAGAGATGATTAAGTCTCAGGAAAATGATCTTGCCTCATCTAAAGAAACACTTAACAAAGAACTTCAGAGCTATGATACACAGCTTGCTTCTCTTAAAAAAGATGAAGACAAAATCACTCCAGATCTTGATCAGGAAATTCTCTTTAAGTTCCAAAGAATCATTCAGCGCAATTCAGAAGGTATCGTTGCCGTAAGAAACCGTGTTTGTACAGGTTGTAACATGATTCTTCCTGCTCAGTTTGCAAACATCGTAAGAGAAGGCGAAAACATCAACTTCTGTCCATACTGCAGCCGCATTCTTTTCTACGAAGAAACAGGAAACGAAAAAGACTTCGATCCAATCATTACAATGGATGATGCAGGAAGCCTTGCAGACCTTGACGATGAATTTGAAGACGAAGAGGCCTATGACGAAGACGAGAGAGAAGAAAAACTCTACGGCGACGACGAAGAAGAAATTGAAAACGAAGATGATGATCTCGACGAAGATTCAGAAGATTCTGATGACGATGATGATTCTGATGAACGCGAAGAAGAAGACGAAGAGTAATCGTTTTAATTTAATTGTAAACAAACGGGATATGACCGCGTAGTTATATTCTGATGATAAAATATAATTATGAGCTAAAGTCCGTGCTCCTACGGAAAAAATGCCGGATAAGAACCGGGCATCCTCTGGCAGCTGCATAATTTCTTGCATAGCCCAGAATGATGACAGATAGTGCAACAGAAAGTATACCGCCTGGCAACAGGTAAGGGTGAAATGGTGGTGTAAGAGACCACCGGTTATCTGGTAACAGATAATGCGGGTAAACCTCATTTGGAGCAAGACCGCGCAGCAGTTTGTCTTCCGTGCTTATACTGCGGGTAGGTCGCTTGAGTTTTGTGGTGACACAACGCCAAGATAGATGGTCATTTCATAAAGCCTTTTGGTTTTATGTTAGCAGAACACGGCTTATTGTCCCGTTTGTTTATTTTATCAGAATGAAAGAAGCTAAAGAACAACCAAAAACTTTTGCAAAAAGAAAAAATCACTTTTTACGAAACACTTTAATTGTTTCGGGCATTCTTATCTTCACTGCCGCAGTTGCAGGTCTTGGAATCTTTCTGGTAAAAAACTACAACAAAAATAAAATCACCTTAAAAACAATCAAAGAAAGCTGGCAGAACAGCGACTATAAAAGCGTATACGAACAGGGTAAAACATACCTTCAGGAAAAACCATATAACAATACTGCTTTAACATATTACGGCTATGCCTGCTTTTATCTGGCAGTTTCACAAATTGATACTTATCAGGTTCAGGAATATCTTGATGAAAGCATAAACAATCTTCGCCTTGCAATGTACGATGCAAGCAAATCACTTTTACCGCAGCTTCAGTACATGCTTGGAAAGGCATATTTTTACAAAAATACAATCACCACATATTATTATGCAGACCTCGCAATAAAATATCTTAATCTTGCAAGAGAAAACGGCTATTACGCAGATGACATTGCTGAATATCTTGGTTTAAGCTATGCATCTTTGGGAATGACTTATGAAAGCATTTCTTCGTTTACGGAAGCGCTGCTTGTAAGGGAATCAGATTTTCTTTTATTGAGTATTGCAGAACAGTATTACAAAGCAGGAGAAACTGGTGCCGCTCAACAATATCTGTTCAGAATTATAAATAACAGCTCTAACGATGAAATCATTCTTAAAAGCAGACTGCTGCTCGGAAACATTTATATAGACATAGAAGAGCTTGATAACGCACTTGAACAATTTAATATAATTCTTGAAAAAGATGATAACTCTGCAGATGCACATTACGGACTTGGAGTCATATACGAAAAACAGGAAAATCTTGTTTCTGCAAGGGCAGAATGGAGGAAAGCACGCAAAATTCAGCCAAATCATGCTGGCGCTTTGAAAAAATTATCTGAATAAAGTAATATAATTCTTTATTATTTATTGAAATAGTTGTATAATATATTAATTATAAAAAAATAAATCGCAAAAAATCATGGGAGGATTTTGATGGGATTTTTTGACAAATTTTCTACCGATATTGGTATCGATCTTGGTACTTGTAATACCCTCATATATGTAAAAGATAAAGGTATGGTCGTTGATGAGCCTTCTGTAATTGCCGTTGAACGCGGTACAAAGAAGACTGTTGCAGTAGGTTCCGAAGCTAAACGAATGCTTGACCGTACACATGGAAATATTATAGCAATCAGACCTCTGGCCGACGGTGTTATTGCAGACATTGACAGCACAGAGAAAATGATAAAATACTTCATTCAAAAAATTATCCCACGCCATCAGATGTTCAAATCAATTAGAATGAAAATTGGTATTCCTTCCTGCGTTACAGATGTTGAAAGACGAGCACTTATTGAAGCTGCATTAAAATCTGGTGCAAAGGAAGTTGAAGTAATTCCAGAATCACTTGCAGCCGCTATTGGTGCAAAGATTCCTATTTATGAACCAGCTGGTCATATGGTTTGTGATATTGGTGGTGGAACTACAGAAGTTTCTGTAATTTCACTTGGCGGTATGGTTGTAACTCACTCAATCCGTATTGGTGGTGATAAGTTTGATGAAGCTATCGTTAAACATGTAAGAAGCGTACATAACCTTATAATCGGACAGCCTGCTGCAGAACGACTTAAGATTCAGATTGGTAATGCTGCACCAGAAAAGACTATCGAAAAGATGGAGCTTAAAGGAACAGATGCAATTACCGGTCTTCCACGCCGTCTTGAAATAGACAGTGTAGAAGTTCGCGAAGCTCTTAAAGATCCTGTAAACAAAATCGTAGATGAAATCAAGATTGTATTAAGTGAAACTCCTCCTGAACTTGCTTCTGATATCATCGAACGCGGTATTGTTATGACAGGTGGTGGTTCAATGTTGCGTGAACTTCCTCGTCTTATTTCAAAAGAAACTGGTGTTCCTGTAATCTTAGTTGAAAAACCTCTTGAATGTGTTGCACTTGGAGCAGGTGAAGCATTCAGTCTGTTCAAAAACATGTCATCAGAACGTTCAATTTACGACAGCCTTAACGAATAGTACGAAAGTACTTAACAAAAGGTCTTAATATGTCTGAAAAAAAGAACCAGTTCCGATTTAAATTTCCAGAATTCCTTCTCATAGGGCTTTTGTTAATTTCTAACATAATCCTCAATTTTAGTGGCGGCGGATTTATTTTAAATCTTAAAAGAATTGGTTTTTCTGCAATTTCAACAATTGAAAAAGGCGTTCACTTTGTAACAAATGGAATTGGCGACACCTTTACTGCAGTAAAAGAACTTAAGCAGCTTAAAAAAGATTACAATGATTTAGTAATCAAGCTTGAAAACTATGAGCAGATGCAGCGTTCAAATGCAGACATCCGTAAAGAAAATGAAAGACTCCGCGAACAGCTTGATTTTTCAATTTCAATGGATGAACAGAATTTCCCGGCTCAAATTATTGCGCGTGATTTTGACAGCGTTTATACATACCTTACCATAGACAAGGGCAGTGTAAATGGAATTAAAAAGAACATGCCAGTTATTGCATTCCAGAACGGTAACAGAGGACTCGTTGGAAAAGTAGTACAGGTTGGATCTTTTACAAGTCAGGTAATGCCTGTTTATAACTTAAATTATATTGTTTCTGCCCGCATTCAAAATCAGCGAGATTACGGTCTTGTAAATGGAACGGGCAGTCAAGACAAGCCTTTACTTCTTCAATACATCCGTAAAAATGTTGCAAATGAACTTTCTTATGGAGACATCATCGTAACTTCCGGTGAAAATGACAATTACCTTAAAGATATTCCAATTGGAACAATTTCAAAAATTACAAGTCTCGATTATAACTCCTCCCTGAATATTGAATTAATTCCAATAATCGATTTTGCAAGACTTGAAAATGTAATTGTTGTAAATCAAAAACAATTAAATGACAGAAAGGTGGAAGAATAATGGTAAAATCATTGCTTATAAGTACATTAATTCTTTTCTCTGCAACAATCATTGAATCTTCAATTCTTTCGAATATTTCATTTTTTCTTGTTGTCCCTGATCTTGTTTTAATTTGCTGCATTTATTTTTCACTTTTGAACGGCAAACTTTATGGTGAAATAAGCGGTTTTATTTCGGGCATTTTCCTTGATTTTATTACGGGAGTTCCGCTTGGCTTAAACTGTATTTTCAGAACGATAATAGGCTATATTGCAGGACTTTTTTCTAACACAATCATTATTTCGGGCATTGTAATTCCAATGGCTTCTGTTGGTATTGCAACACTAACAAAAAAGCTTTTGATTTTCCTTATTTCTTTATTCTTCCCAAAGCTTTCTTTGAACATATACAGCATCATATCCTATGATTTCTTATTTGAATTCTGTGCAAACATTATTCTGGCTCCTGTGATATTTAAGTTTCTTTCGTTCTTTAAGATGCAACTTTCAATTCACGATACAAAGGATATGATAGACAATGATTAATAATTTCCAAAATAACATTTCAAAAAATGGAAAAGTATTAATCCTCCTTTTGATCACAAGCTTTGCATTTGTAATTTATGTATTGAGACTTTTTTCAATGCAGATTACAAATGGAGAAGAATATAAAAATCAGTCAAGGACAATTTCAAGTCAGATAAGTACGCTGCCTGCATCACGCGGTGAAATTTTTGACCGCAATGCAGACATGGCTCTTGTAACGAACAACGACAGTTTTGCGGTTGAAGTTACTCCGGGTGAAATTCCTGCAGCAAAATATGATACCGTAATGGTAAAGCTTGCAGGTTATCTTGGAATTTCAAAAGCAGCAATTGATGCAAAAATCCCAAAAAACGTAAGGCGTTCTTATTCTACAATTCAAATTAAAACAAACGTTCCGTTCAGCATAATTTCAAACATTGCAGAAAATAAATCGGATTTACCGGGAGTTTCATGGGTTTCTAAGCCTGTACGAAATTACACTTATACAACGCTTTCGCTTTCTCATATAATTGGGTATGTTGGTGATATTGATAAGGATGAAATGACTGTTTTGTACAATAAGGGTTATACAAATACAAGTGTTGTAGGAAAAACAGGTCTTGAAAAACAATATGACGAACTTTTACAGGGTAAATCTGGACGAGAGCTCGCAACAGTTGACGTTCACGGAAGAATCATTTCTGATACTCCAATTGTTGAACCGCCTGAAATGGGAAAAAAACTTGTACTTACAATTGATTCAAGAATTCAGGAGCTTGTAGAAGATTCTCTTGGCGAACGAGTTGGAGCAAGTGTAGTCTTAAAGCCTGCAACAGGTGAGATTCTTGCAATGGTTTCTTATCCAAACTTTGACTCAAACCTTTTTACTTCTGATGATGCTTCTAATCTTTATGCAAAGCTTTTGAATGATTCTTCAAAGCCTCTTATAAACCGTGCCGTTCAAATATCTTATCCTCCTGCATCAACATTCAAAATCATTATGAGTGCTGCAATGCTTCAGGAAAAGGCATTTCCTTCTTCAAAAACGATTGAATGTAAGGGACGAATGGTATATGGTGGACGAACCTTCCATTGTCACGTTCACACTGGACACGGCTGGCTTGATCTTAAAAATGCAATGGCTCAATCATGCGACGTTTACTATTGGACAATCGGTCGAGATTATCTTGGTATAGAAAAAATTGCTTCTTATGCAAGAGAATTTGGATTTGGTCAAAGTACACAAATTGACCTTCCAAGCCAGGTTTCGGGCCTTGTACCAACTGCAGAATGGAAGCAGAAAAAATATCATGAAAAATGGGTAGGTGGAGATACGATGTCTTGTTCTATTGGACAAGGCTATATGGAAGCAACTCCGCTTCAGCTTGCAAACATGATTGCAATGGTAAGTAACGAAGGTGTTATCTACAAGCCTCATCTTCTCAAGGAAGTTCGAGACCCTGTAACAGACGAAGTCATTCAGGAAGTAAAAACAACTGTACTTACAGAATCAACAATTGATAATTCCGTCTGGAAAGAAATACAGGAAGCCTTAAGATATACAGTTACAGACGGAACTCCTCAATATCCTATGAATAATAAAATTGTAAAGATAGCTTGTAAAACAGGTACTGCCGAAGTTGAGCCATACAGTAATGCAAACAGAAAAGAAGGTCAGAGCTGGCACTCATGGCTTGTAGCATACGCACCTTATGACGCACCACCGGAAGACAGAATCTGTGTTGCAACAATTGTCGAAGCCTGCAATACATGGGAATGGTGGGCTCCATATTGTACAAACATCATTATTCAGGGAATCTTTGCTAATCAGACATTTGAAGAATCAATTCATGAGCTTGGCTTTGAATACTTGATAAACCAGCAGAATGTAAATCGTGGAAGAATGGAGTAGGAGGACTGCATATGAAAAACAAAGTTTTATCTATGTTTGATTATTTTCTCATTCTTGTAATTGCAGTCCTTGTAACAATGGGCATAATGTTCATTTATTCTTCAAGTATAAACTCTGAAGGAGTTTCCGTAACAAATGAATATAAGAAACAAATGATCTGGGCAGCAATTGGATTTGTTTGTCTTGTTATTGTTACGATTTATGATTACAGAAGACTCGAAAAGCTTTCAACCTGGTTTTATCTTGGACTCATTGTAGTTCTTATTTACACAAGAATCTTTGGTCGACTTGTAAACGGTGCACGAAGCTGGATTGGAATAGGGGAGTTTGGCATTCAACCTTCCGAGTTTGGAAAAATCTTTTTTATATTATTCCTCGCGAAATATCTTGATGACAGCAAAAACGAAATTCCTTTAAAGCGATTTATAATTGCAACAGGAATCATGCTGCTGCCAATGGGACTCATTCTCATTCAACCGGATATGGGAACTGCCAGTGTTTACATTCCTATTTTTCTTTTCATGTGCTTTGTTGCTGATGTGCCTCTAAGATATCTTTTATATGTTCTTACCTTTGGTATGCTCACAATTGTATTTGCAATTCTTCCTGTATGGAATTCTGAAATTGCTTCTTCACCTTATGCAATAATTACAATTTTAACAAATACAAAGTTCCGCGTAATTCTTATTTTTACAACTTTGTTCATTGCGTCCGTGAGCCTTATCCTTAGAAAATATTTCCATTTCCCAAAATACATGATTTGGATTTCTTATTGTTTTTCAATAATCGCTTTTTCTTTGATTGGTTCTATGGCTTTTTCTAAAGTCTTAAAATACTATCAGATTAAACGACTCATTGTATTTATGGACCCGTACACAGATCCGCTTGGTTCCGGCTGGAATATCATTCAGTCAAAAATTGCAATTGGTGCAGGTGGACCGGTTGGACAGGGATTCTTAAATGGAACACAAAGCCACTACCGATTTTTGCCTCAACAGAGTACCGACTTTATTTTCAGTATTCTATCTGAAGAGTTTGGATTTTTAGGTGGCTGTATTGTATTTACTTTGTATCTTTGTATTTTTATAAGAATATTAGTAATAATGAGAAATTGCCCGAACCGCTACGGCACATATATTTCTGCAGGAATTTTCGGAATGATTACCTTCCACTTTTTTATTAACACCGGAATGGTAATGGGCATAATGCCTATCACCGGTATTCCGCTGCTTTTCCTTTCATACGGAGGTTCATCATTACTAACTGTAATGACCTGCATGGGCCTTTTGATGAGCATTAATTACAGGAAGAAGGATTTGTATTAGTAATTCATTAATTAAATGGATTGCTGTAATCTTTGTATTTGTCCATGTAGAATGTATAATTTCTCATTCCATTTATTTTAAGATCAAAAGCATAGTCAGCATGTGTTAATTTATCTGTATGTAAAGTCAGATTATATTTATAAAGATTATTTACGATACAAACATCATCTTCTTCAAGATAATAATAAATACCAGGAATAGTTTTGCTTTCAGGATTAGCTGTTATTTCAACAGAATAACGTCTTCCATACATTTCTTCATATTCAAGAGTTTCAGGATTCCACTGTCTAAAAACAATTGTACCGCGAGGTTTTCTATCAAAACGATGTTTATAACATACAGCATAATCAGATCGAGAAACAGTTGAAGGAGGATTTGAACTGCTTATGAACTTATCAAAAGTTACTTGATTTCCTTCAAAAGGATCTTCAGTATAAGTTACATATCCTTTTACGGTAAACCAATCTTCCATGTAAACAGATTCTGTAACATCTCCACAACCAGTGAGCGCCAAAGTGATAAAACAAATAAGAATTGAGCAAAATAAACAAGATTTTTTCATATAGTTATCCTTTTCAAGTGTTTTCATTATATATAACAAACTTAATTATGTAAATGTTACATAGACTATATGTGTTTTTTCATTTGTCAAATTTCACTTTGTAATATATAATTAAAGAAATAAAAAAAGTATGAGGTAGAATTCTTGAAAGATTCACTGACAGGCCTGGACAGTTATGATGAATTTGTCCCAAAGCTACAAGCCTTAATTGATAATCTTGACGATAAAATAATTGCCATTGATTACAGCGACATTAAGCATTTTAAATATTTTAACGACACATACAGTTATAAAACCGGAAATGATCTGCTTTCAGATTATGCAAAACTCCTGATTGAACATAATGAATATTTTGTATACGGCTCCAGAGTTGTTTCGGACAATATGGTAAGCGTTGGTGTATATGATTTTAAAAACACGGATGATTTACATCAGCAGATTTGTATCAGAAACAGGCTTATTGAACATGCACTCCGAAAAAAATATAAATGCGACAGACTTCGTATTTGTACCGGAATGTACTTCATCACAAAAGATAACAACAATGTAAATGCAGAGACTGTAATTTCAAACTGTAACTTTGCACGAAAAATAGCCCGTGAAAATTCCCGCGAAGAGTCAGTCGTAATATTCAAGGAAGAAATGTCTTCTCAAATAAATCACGAAATTGAAATTCTTTCTACAATCGATTCTGCAATTAAGAACAATGAACTGATTACATACTATCAGCCAAAGATTAATTCAGAAACAGGCGTTATCTGTGGAGCAGAAGCACTTGTTCGCTGGAAAAAGCCGGACGGAACTATAATTTATCCTGATCAGTTTGTGCCAATTATTGAACGAAGCGGCCAGATTATTCAGGTTGATTATTATATGTACCAGCAGGTTTTCCAATTTGTAGACGAAAGAATTAAACAAGGACTTCCTGTTGTTCCAATTTCTATAAACGTTTCTCGCCAGCATTTTAAAAATCTTGAAATTATTAATTATGTAAAATCACTGCAGAGAGTGTATAACATTCCGCCAAAATATGTTGAATTTGAAATTACGGAAACTGTCTGCATGGAAGATACTGCAAAAGCAATGAAGTTTATCCGTACTTTCCATGAAATGGGCTTTAAAGTTTCTATGGACGATTTTGGTTCCGGTTACTCATCTCTTTATCTTTTGAGCGAGCTTCCAATTGATATCATCAAAATGGATAAGTGCTTTTTACAATCTGAAAATCTTCATGACAAAGAACGCGTAATCATTTCAAACATCATCAATATGACTCACCAGCTTGATATAACTGCTTTATGCGAAGGTGTAGAGACTTCTCAGCAAAGTGAATTCCTTAAGGCTGTAGGCTGCGACATTCAACAAGGCTTTTATTTTTCAAGACCAGTCACCGGTGAACAAATTTCTAAAATGCTCTAAAAAGAGGAAAAAATGCTTACCCCAATAAAACCAAAAGACTCAAAAATCACAAAATATACGCAGGAAAAAAACAGCATATTTTTTACATCTGAACACGGTATTTTAAGGGTTCTTGTTTTCGGCAATGATATAATCCGGATTTCTTTTACAACAGAACAAACCTTTGATATTCATCAGGCAGAAGAATTTCTTGAACCTTCAATTCAGACAAGTTATGATTTAATTAAATCTGGAAGTTTTTATTTAATAAGCACAAAAAATTTAATTTGTAAAGTTGATGAAAATACAAGCTCAGTCAGCTTCCTGCGAAAAGATGACAACGGTCAAACAATCCTTTTTTCAGAAAAACCTCAGGACAGTCATCATCTTGAAAAATTTGATTCGTTTATAAGTGCAGGTCAGATTAAAACGGAAGAAATTCAAACTGCAGACGGCTTAAAAAAACATATTCTTGCGGCTGATAAAATTTTTGATAAAACACTGTATCGCACAAGGCTTGATTTTTTACTTGATGAAAATGAAAAGATTTTTGGATTAGGGCAGTGTGAACACGGAAAATGGGACCTTCGCCATACAAAACAATATCTTAATCAGGCAAATAAAAAGATTGCAATTCCGTCTTTTGTTTCAAATAAAGGTTATTCTGTTTTGTTTTCTACACAAAGTCCTTCAATTTTTTGTGATATAAATAATACATATTTTTATACAACTGCAGATTATTATCTTGATTATTATTTTATTGCACCGTTGCAAAAATCTGATATTGTAAAATGCATTCGTCAGATAACAGGTAAAGCGCTAATTCCGCCAAAATGGGCATTCGGCTATGTACAGTCTCAGGAACGATATGAAACACAGGAAGAGATTCTGGAAGTTGCGGAAGAATTCAAAAAACGCGGTATACCATTAAGCTGTATAGTTCTTGACTGGCTAAGCTGGGAAGACGGCATGTGGGGGCAGAAATCTTTTGATAAAACTCGTTTTCCGTCGCCTGATGTTATGATTCAGACTCTTAAAAAGAATAACATTCACTTTATGATATCAATATGGCCAAGCATGGACGAAAAATGTGAAAATTACAAGGAAATGCTTGAAAATAAATGCCTTTTACCTGGTGTAAATCTCTGTAATTCGTTTGATCAAAGGGCTAGGGAATTGTACTGGAAACAGGCTAGGGAAGGGCTTGCCAATTTTGGAGTTGAAAGCTGGTGGTGTGACTCAAGCGAACCTAGTACTCCTGAATGGAACCACTACGAAAATCCGCCGGAAGAAGTACAATTTGCAGAATATTTACAAAATGCACAAAATACAATGCCTTTAGAAAAGTCAAATGCTTACGGATACTATCACGCAAAAGGTATGTATGAAGGCCAGAAGGCTGATTTTCCTGACCGAAGAATGATTATTCTAACAAGAAGCGGCGTTTTAGGAAGCCAGAAATATGGAGTAACGCTTTGGTCAGGCGACACAAGCGCCAGCTGGAAAACTTTACAAAACCAGCTTCTTGCAGCAATCCATTTTAGCCTTTCAGCCATACCATATTGGACATTTGACATTGGTGGATTCTTTGTTAAAAAAGGAATTAACTGGTATTGGAACGGTGACTACGACAATACTGTAGAAAATCCTTCTTACAGGGAGCTTTATACACGATGGCTGCAGCTTGGTGCATTTTTACCAATGTTTCGTGCTCATGGCACAGATTGTCGTAGGGAACCATGGGCTTTTGATGATGAATCTCATGTATTTTATAATGCCATTACCGAGTTTATTAAATTACGCTATAAATTTATGCCGTACATTTATTCTATTGCAGGTAAGGTCTGGAAGGATGATGAACAGTTTATAAGACCACTTTTTACCCAATTTAATGATCCAAATTCTGATGAAATATGCGATCAGTTTATGTTCGGGCCTTCTATAATGGTTTGTCCTGTTATAAAACCAATGTATTACGATAAGCAGGGTTTACCTATAAATGCAGAAAAATCACGTAGAGTTTACCTTCCGTCAGATTGTGACTGGTACGACTGGTGGACTGGTCAAAAATACAATGGCGGCCAATGGGCAGATTTTGATGCTCCTATTGATAAGATACCATTATTTGTTAAAGAAGGTTCCGTAATTCCTGTTGATGAAAATAACTCTATAAAAGCCCTGAGATTCCCAGATAATAACGGCAACTGTGAACCATTTGAATTGTATGAAGATGATGGGATTACGAATGAATATCTTGGTGGGAAGAATAAGAGTTATAAGTTATTTTAATAATATTCCATCATATAACTGGAAGTAGGATGAGCTAAATAAAAAACAGTCCCGATGGACTGTTTTTCTTAACGCTCTCCGATTGAACAACGGCCGCCAGCGGCCTTACATATGTTTGGGTCGACAGAATATGCGTTATGAGTAGTAATAGAATAGGGAAAAAGGAGTAGTTTTAGGGTTTATTTGTATATTCCTACGCCAGCTGGCTTAGTTTTTCTCTGATAAACTCGGACTTTTCCTTTAGTCCAATCTTGCCTAATTTTATAAACATTACATTAGGCATTGTTGGATTTAAGTGTATTGTTCCAGGATTATCTTTAATAAGCTTCATGAATTTATCAATTGAAAAATTTGAGGTGTTTCCAAATTCAACTTTTACTTCACCCTGTTTTTCGCGTATAGATTTTATTGAAAGCTTACCGCAGATAATTCGAATTTCGGCCAGTGCCAGCAGGCTTGAAACTTCATCTGGTATTGGGCCAAAGCGGTCGGAAAGTTCATTTACAATTGATTCAAATTCTGCATCTGTTGTGATTGAAGCAATTTTCTTGTAAATCTCCATCTTAATTTGAGGAACCGTTACATAAGTGTCTGGAATGTATCCTGTATATTCAAGCTCCATAAGAACTTCACTTTCCGGTTTATAATCCTTTTGTGCTGTAAGACGATTTACCGCTTCGTTGAGCAGCCTCATGTACATGTCAAAACCAACTGCGTATACATCACCATGTTGATCTTTTCCAAGTAAGTTGCCGGCACCTCGGATTTCCATATCTTTCATCGCAATCTTAAAGCCGCTTCCAAGTTCGGTAAAATCACTGATAACCTGAAGGCGTTTCATTGCAACTTCACTCAAAGCCTTGTCTTTTGGGTAAAGAAGATAGGCGTATGCTTTGCGGTCACTGCGGCCAACTCGTCCACGAAGCTGATACAACTGTGAAACTCCATACATATCTGCGCGATCAATAATGATTGTATTTACATTTGGAATATCAATTCCGTTTTCGATAATCGTTGTAGCAATAAGAACATGGAATCCGCCCATCTTAAAACGGTGGAAAATATCATCAAGCTCCTGACTCGTCATCTGTCCGTGAGCAACATCTACAAGACATTCCGGAACAATTCGTTCAACACGCTGACGAACTTCAAGCAAAGATTCTACCCTGTTGTGTAAAAAGAAAACTTGCCCTCCTCGGTCCATTTCCTGACGGATTGCTGCGGCTACCCTGTCGTCATTAAATTCATCAATGACAGTTTCAATTGCCTGACGGTTCTGAGGCGGCGTTGTCAAAAGACTCATGTCACGGATTTTTAAAAGGCTCATATGAAGGGTTCTAGGAATTGGAGTTGCAGACATTGTAAGGCAGTCTACATTGTTTTTCATTTCTTTGAGTCGTTCCTTGTCTTTTACGCCAAATCGCTGCTCTTCATCAATAATCATCAGGCCAAGATTTTTAAAATGAACGTCCTTTTGAATAATGCGGTGCGTTCCAACAAGAATATCAAGCTCGCCCATAGAAAGCTTAAAAAGGATTTTCTTTTGCTCAGCAGCCGGAACAAATCGGCTTAAACGCGCAATCTTTACAGGGAAATTCTTAAAGCGTTCAATCAAAGTTTCGTAATGCTGTTCAGCAAGAATTGTTGTTGGAGCAAGGAATGCAACCTGCTTACCGCCCATAACAGCCTTAAAAGCTGCACGCATAGCAATTTCAGTTTTTCCATAGCCAACGTCTCCACAAATAAGGCGGTCCATTGGAACAGGTTTTTCCATGTCGGCTTTAACTTCTTCTGTAACCGTAATTTGATCTGGAGTATCTTCATAAGGGAACGCAGCTTCAAAAGCAGATTGCCATTCCTTTTCTTTTGGGAACGCATAACCAACGCTGGCTTTTCTTCGCGAATACAAATCTATGAGCTTTTGAGCAAGATCTTCTACAGCCTTCTGAACCTTGCTCTTTCTGTTTTCCCAAGATTTACTTCCAATACGGTCCAGTCGAGGCTTTTCACCTTCATTACCAATATAGCGCTGAACAAGGTTTACCTGCTCAATCGGAACAAAGGCAAACTCCTGGTCGGCGTATTCAAGCTTTATATAATCACGCTCATTTCCTAAAGACTTTACTCGTTCAATTCCGTGAAAGAGCCCTATTCCCCAGTTTACATGAACTATATAGTCTCCCGGATTAAGCTCAACAAATGTATCGATTACCTGAGATTTAGCCTTGTTAACAGACTTTGCAACATATTTACGGCGGCCAAAAATCTCGTTTTCCTGAATTACAAGAAGCTTAATTTCGGGAATGTTGAAGCCTGCAGAAATTGGTTTTGGAATGAGTTGGACAGGTTTTCGGACTCCATCCGGTTCTATATCTGTCCAGTCTTTGAAAATTTCATGAATACGAAGCTGCTGATTATCATTGTCTGCAAAGATCGTAATATTCCAGCCGTCGTTTTGAAGGTTTGTCAATTCTTCCTTCATGTAGTTTAAATTTCCAAAGAAACTGCGTGAAGGCTCTGTTTTTAAGGCAATTTGCGTGTTATTTGAGTCATTTTCGTCTAAAACTGTCTTAAAATATAGACTATTTGAGACTTTTTCTAACAAATATTTAAGCTTATAAAGCATCATGTCTGGCGGAAGCATAGGAAGCGTTTCTTTCGTTTTTCTATACATTCCGTCGTATTCACGGTTTATTGCAAGCTCTGCGTTTAATAATCTGTCATAATCGTAAAAAAGTACGAAGGATTGCGGAGAGATATAATCAAGTATTGAGTATTGTTTATCCCATAAAAGACTGTAATAAAACTCTTCTCCTTCTGTTTCTTTTTTGACTGCAAGCTCATCAAGCATCATGTCTTTGTATTGAAGTGCATGTTCAGTAAAAGGCAGATGTATATGCTTTGGCTCGCTGCCTGCTTCTGTGCCTGTTTCTGCACTGTCACCTGTTATTGAACTTTTTTGATATTCATCAAGCTTGAGACGAAGCTTTTCTACCAGCTCATCAGTCCAGAGAACTTCTTTCGTAGGGCAAATCGTAATGTTATCGCGGCTTTTAAGCGTTATTTGAGAATCGCTTTCAAACTCTTTAAGCGATTCAATTTCATCAAAATCAAAAACAATTCTTACAGGATTTTCTTCAAGCGGCAAAAAGATATCAAGAACTTCACCACGAAGACTGAATTCACCTCGAACATTTACTCTTGAAACTCTTATGTAGCCTATTTCCGTAAGCTTTTGTGCAATTTTTACAGTATCTAGAGAATCACCTTTTTTGAGTGTAAATGAAAAACTTTTTGTGTAATCCGGTGGCGGCAAGGCACTCATAAAGGAACGCTGAGTTATAATAAAAATGCGTGGAGAAAGATTTGTCGTAAAGGTCTGTTGTTCCAAAAGCTTTGAAAGGAAGCCTGCCCTTTGTCCAAAAACAACGGAGCCTTTAGCTGCAGCCCTGTAAGGAATTGTTCCCCATCCCGGAAATACAAAAACACTTGCATCCGGTATGATTGTCTTAAAATCTTCAAGCAGATTATTCATTTCAAATTCACTTGGAACAACAATCAGATAATCCTGCGAAAAGCTTTTATACTCTACTGTCTTTTTACTTGTATTACTGTACTGAACTGCCTGAAGAGTTTTGAATCTTGCATTATTACAAAGTTCTGTGAGAAAATATGAAAAAAGGCTTCCGTGTGTGCCCGAAATAAGAACGGGAAATTCAACATTACTTGATGTGATTTTATCTGCAGCCTGAGAAAAATCATTCCAATTATGGAGAAAATTATTAACAGAAGATGATAATGATTTCATTACAAAATACCGATATTATAGTAGATAAGAGATTTGTCAAGACACGCTACGCTTAAAGTCTTGACAAACTCATTTTGAGGGTTGATAAAATATTATCACCCCTCAATATTATAAGGAGAATACGTTGAAAATCCGTAAACTTACATTAATTATATCAATTCTTTGTCTTTTTGGACAGTCATTATTTACACAGGAAACTACTGTTCAGGATTTTTCTGATGCTTCTGTTTCAATCAAATATTACAACAGATCAATTTACTATCCTGGAATGAATGATGATAATCCGATTGAAGTTCATATAACTATAAAAAATAACGGTTCAGACACTCTGCGCTTTAAGCTTGCAGATGACAGAGCCTTCAGTCTTGATTTTTATGCATACACTGTAAAAAACAGTGCACTTGAAATGACTGATTCTTTGATTGAAAAACGTACGACAAACAGAACCGTTTACTTCCGAGAGATTTCTCTTGAAAGCGGCGAAGAATATTCATTCATTGAAAATGTAAAAGACTATATTAAGGTTGAAGAACCTTCTGTTTATTATCTTGAAATGAGCTTCTACCCTGAGCTTTACAAATCAAAATATATTAAGCTTAATTCAAACCGTTTGACTTTGGAAATAAGACCTTCTACTTCTGCTGCTTCTTCAACTTATGTTCCTGTAAAAGAAAGCTCTTCTGAAATTCTTAAGCCACAGGAAATCAGTCCTGATAAGGTTGTAGAACAGACTATCATTGCCAGACAAAAATCACTTTGGGATCAGTACTTCCTTTACATGGATGTTGAATCTCTCTTAAAACGAAATTCTTCTTTGAGCAAAAAATATGTTTCTGTAAGCGCACAGGAAAGAGCAAGAATGCTTGAATCTTTCAAAGCAGATCTTATGCAGTCAAGAATTGAAAACGACATTATTGCAATTCCAGAACGTTTCCAAATTGAAAAAACATCTTACACTCCTACCGAAGGAACTGTTGTTGTAATTGAATGGTTTAAATATCCTAACTTCAGCGAAAAGAAACGCTACACATACAAAGTTCGTCAGCGTGAAGGAATCTGGACTATTTACGATTACACTGTTGTAAATCTTGGAACTGAATAAAAAGGAACGCTGAATGAAAGCGCTTATTATTTCTGAAGACGAAAAAGTTTATTCTACTCTTGATGAAATTCTTAAGAAAGCCGCTTATGATACAATTATTTATAAGTGGCTTTTAAAAGCACTTGATAACATTGAAGAAATACGACCAGATTTAATTGTTGTAAGCTCAAGCGAATATCCACGACATTGGAAAACTCTGGTTCAGTTTGTAAAGAGCGGCATTGGCGGCGATAACGTTCAGATTTATCTTTACGAGCCTACTCCCGTTTCTAAAGAAGATGAAGAAAAAGCAAGAATACTTGGAGTTTCCGGATGCTTCAGTAAGTTTGATGAGTTTGAAGAACTTGTAAAAACAGATGATGAGGAAGTGGTCCTTCGACAAGCTCAGGAACCACAGAATGGGGTTGAGGAACCTCAAGTCGAAGAGACAAAACCTTCAATTCCAAATACAGGACATTTTATGTTCACTCATCCATCTTCTAAAAAGTTCATCTGCGGAAAGTTTTTTGATTACAACGGCAAAACTCTTTCATGCTCATTCTATAAAGAAGATGATTTAAACTCGATTACCGAAAACATGAAGATATATGCATTTTCATTCTTTGATTCTTTAAAGACAAGAACTGCATGTGTTCAAATCAAAAATATTATGAAGCTTTCTCCATCAAATATTTTTGTAATTGTGGAAATACAAGAAATCTATGAAGAGAATTAACCGTTCCAAAAAAGCTAAATTCTTTTGTGAATTCTGCGGCAAAGAAGTAAGACAAAACGATAAAGTTTGCCAGTACTGTGGCAAATTCTTTGCTTCCGTACGCTGCCCCAAATGCGGCAAAGTAGGCCGCACCGAAGAATTCACCCACGGCTGCCCCAACTGCGGTTACGCCGTTGCTCCCAGCGGAAGAAAAAAATCTTCCTACGGCACCCGCAGCTTTCTTGGGCTTTCATCTAACTCATCAAACACAAAAAATTATGATGGAAGTCTTCCAATCTGGATGTATATTCTAGTAATCGCAGTCCTCATTGCTCTAGTTATAGGGCTATATAGTTGTTTGTAATACAATACCTTTTTAATCAAATAATAATATTTAAAGATTTTGCTCGGAGTATAAATTTCATCATTGTGTTCGGAGTCGAAAAAAATCGGGGACTGCTTCCTTTTGCAGTCCCCGATTTTTTCCGACGGGAGGACACAATAATATAATTAAATACTGGGCAAAATAACTAAATTTTATATTATTTGACTAATAACCTTATTTTTGATATATTACAAACAACCATATAAGCCCGGGTGGCGGAATTGGTAGACGCGCTTGGTTCAGGTCCAAGTGTCCTTACGGTCATAGGAGTTCAAGTCTCCTCTCGGGTATTCAAATTCAATTTTAGAGGCACAGAAATGCATTTGTTCTGTGCTTTTTTTATTTACATCAGGATTATAAACGGCATCATTTATTATAGGAAGTCCATACCACGCCAGGTGACATCGAACCTGATGTCTGTATCCGTTTGTGATTTTGCATTCTACAATCGCCCTTCCCTTTGATTTATCAATTGATTTTATAAGTACATTTGTTGTATACAAAACTTTTTTTTCTACTTTATCCAGCGATGCTTTATTTGAATCTGCAGTAACGGGGCGAACTTCTTTTCTGCCGGGACCGTATGCGCGAAAGTAGGATGTTAGTTTTATAGTTTGCCCTTCGATTAGTGGTTCCTGAGCTTGTCGAAGGACAGGGACCCCAGAACCGTCATTGCGAGGAGCGGAGCGACGAAGCAATCCATAATCACACTCTGCAAGATATGTCTTTATAATCCTTCCGTCTTTCTGTTCCTGCTGTAAAAAGTCGTAGCATTCCTGGGTAGCAGCAATTATCATAAGACCGCTCGTTGCAGTGTCCAGTCGATGCAAAAGCCCATGTTCAATTTCTTTTTTCCCGTGAACCTGTAAAAGCTCTGGAAACAATTGGGCAGCCTGATAAAAAGCATTTTCTTTATCAGTTTCATTAAGCGGCGCAGAAGGAAGACCTGCTGGTTTATCAATAATCAAATAAGGCTTTTGAGAAGTTGGCTCATGTATTACGGTAATTTTATTTGCAGTCATTTTTCGTAATTTCTTTTTTGTTATACATTGATTTAAGTTTTTTTTCTAACTCTAAAAATCTTTTTGGCGTTGGAGTTATAAATGTTCTAGGTTTTTCTTCACCCGGAATATTAATTTCAAGAAGCTTTGAATGAAGCATTAATGTAGCATCAGGAAAAATCGGATCTACTTTATTATAAATTGAATCACCGACAATCGGGCATCCAAGATATTTCATGTGAACGCGGATCTGATGTGTACGCCCAGTCTTTAATCTTACCCGAACAAGCGTATAATTTCCGTAACTCGATATACAATGATAAATTGTTCTTGCAAATTTTCCTTCGTCTGTATCTGTAACTGCCTTAAACTTTTTGCGGTCTTTAGGATCTCTGATTATTTGAGTTCGAATGTCGCCGGCATAAGCAGGAGGGCGTCCTTTTACAATTAAAATATATTCCTTTCGAAGAGTTTTATTTCTGAATTGAGCACCCAGAAATTCTTCAACATCACGAGTTTTTGCAGTAATAATAATTCCTGAAGTTTCTTTATCAAGACGATGAACAATTCCAGGTCTGCGGAACTCAAGAATTTTTTGTTCACTTCCCTCTTTTATCTGTTTAATTGCGTCACGCCCCCAATGATAAAGCAAGGCATTTACAAGTGTACCGCTCCAGTTTCCACATGCAGGATGAGTTACCATTCCCTGCTTTTTATTTACGACAGTAACATTATCATCCTCGTAAATTATTTCTAGCGGAATGTTTTCGGGCTCAATGTTGTCGGGAATATTATCTTCCCATGTGATGTCTATTAAATCGCCTGCATTTACTTTTTGAGAAAGTTTTGATTTTTTGCCATTAACAAGAATTTCCGTAACGCCGCTTTTGAGCTTTGAACGGTTCATTCCATTTGGAGTTGAAGCAATAAATTTATCGAGCCGTTCATTTTTTGAATATTCAGGAGGAACTTTAACGCTAAATACCGGCATTATTCTCATTCTCCTGTGGCAGTGGAAGTTTTATTGCATCAGGATTTTCTTCAATTTTGATATTTGAATCTTCAAGGAGTAAGCGTTTTTTAATACGGTTTCGTTTTATTAAATTTATAACATAATCTGTAATTCCAATGCCTGCACTTATACAAAGAGATGTAATTATAATCCGTTCCATTTCTTTCTGGCTGTAATCTGCAGTAGCAAGCGGATTAAATTTTTCGGTCTGTCCCGTTGCATATTTATACCCGTTATAAACTATTGCAGAATCTAAAGTAATAAACGGCATTGAACCAAGCGTGATTATTTCAAAACGACGAAGATCCTTAAAGCCTTGTGCAAACTCATCTTCGGTATAAGGCTCCGGCGTTGTGCTTGTTGTATTTGACTGACCAAAAACATTATTCACTGCAAAAAAGAGAAAAAGTGCAATTGTTATCAAAACCGTTTTTTTATTCATAATTATTTAGTATTCCCTCTGACCAAAAATTGCAGTTCCTACACGAACGAGAGTTGAACCTTCTTCAATTGCAATTTCAAAATCGCCCGACATTCCCATTGAAAGTTCGTCTAAATTAAACATAGGATATTCATTTTTAAGCTTTTGAGCAAGGCAACGCAACGTTATAAATGATTTTCTTACAATTTCTTTATCATCTGTAAAAGGAGCCATTGTCATAAAACCGGCTGGAATTATATGAGGGAACGCTCCAGCTTTACATGATTCAAGTGCTTCGTAAAGCTTGTCATCACTCGTAAAGCCCGACTTAGATTCTTCACCAGTGTGATATTCAAAAAGCACTTTGATATTTTTATTGAGCTTTGAACATTGTTTTTCTATTTCCTGCAAAAGTTCAATTCTGTCTACAGATTCAATACAGGAAGCAATCTGCACGGCATGCTTTACTTTGTTTGTCTGAAGCTGTCCAATCATGTGAAGCACGGCATTCGGAAATTGTTCAAACACCGGAGGAAACTTTTGAAAGGCCTCCTGTACACGGTTTTCACCAAACAATAACTGACCCGATTTTATTGCGCTTATTACACATTCAACCGGATGAAACTTGCTTACAGCCATCAGTTTTACACAACCTTCTGGCCTTCCCGCTTTTACTTCTGCATCATTTATTTTTTGTTTTAATACTTTTAAGTTTTCAGATATATCTGTCATTTTTATTGAACCTCGTTTATAACGTCACAAAGCTTTAACATCTGTTCAATAGTCAAAACTTCTGCACGAAGCATAGGATCTATACCAGCTTTTGCAAGGCAATCCATTGTTTTTTCATTGTTCTGTAAAAATCCCTGAAGATTATTTCTTACAGTTTTTCGTCTTGAACTGAATAATGCGCGCTGCATTTTTACAAACAGCTTTGGATTATTGCAATTTGGGAACGCTTCTTTTTTAGTAAAAATTACAGCCCTTGAATCAACATTTGGTTTTGGCCAGAAATTTGAACCGGATAAATCCATTATTGGTTTTACATCATAAGCCCAGTTGCACAATACAGACAAAGAAGAATAATCATCATCGCCTGGTTTTGCAGCCATACGAACGGCAACTTCTTTTTGAACGGTAAATACGCAGCGGTCAAAACGAATGCCACTTTCAATTGTATCTGCAATTATTGTTGCGGCAATATTATACGGAAGGTTTCCAAAAAATCGTTCTGGAATTACAGTTCCATTTTGAGTCTGTGGATACCAGTTTTTTATAACATCACCTTCGACAATTTTGAATTTGTCCTTTTCTGAATAATCTTCAAAGAACTTTGAAATTAAAGATATAAAACCGCGGTCAATTTCAAAAGCTGTAAGGTTTGTTCCGCGTTCAAGCAATTCATTTGTCATTGCGCCAAGACCAGGCCCAACTTCCCAAACTGTTGTATTTTCTTTTACATCAAGAGCATCAATAAGCTTTGTTCTTGCAGCACCATTAATCAAAAAGTTTTGTCCGAATTTTTTCTGCATTGAAAATCCGTTTTCATCAAGTATCTTTTTTAATTCTGCAGGTGAATTGTAATCTGGGTGCTTCAATTTATTCTCCATATAAAAGCTTTTGAAAATATTGCAGTTAGAAATTTAATTACAGTATACTCTAAATTTATAAAAATTCCACTAGCTGCAGCAATCGGCGGAAATATAAGGCTTAGTATTATAAGCAAAAGTCCTGAGTAAATGAACACAGTAACTACAGGTGAAACTATTGATGTTGCAATTATTCCTATAGGAGCAAACGTTCCAAAAAGATAAAGAGAAACGGGTGCCGTAAAAAGCTGCGCCCCTGTAGAAGAACCGAGTGAACCTGAAAAATATCCTGGTAAAAAACGGTTATATAAGCTTCTGAAATAATTGTTTGTAAGCAAAATCCCCGCAAGTGCCGTATACGAAAGAATAAAACCCGTATTGTAAATGTCTCCCGGCGAAATGATTGTCTGACACAAAAAACTGAAAGCCAGAATTAAAAGGATGTCAGGCTTTTTGACGTTTGCAAGTGACGCAATTATCATGAACATGCTGCATAAAAAAGCACGAAGTAACGAAGGCGAAAATCCTGCAAACCACACAAACAAAATTAAAGTTATTATTCGAATTATAAACGAAAGCTTTTTCCTTCCAATACGCTTTCCAAAAAACATTGCAATTCCCGAAAACATAGACAAGTGCATTCCTGAAAGTGCAAGTATATGAGACAATCCTGCATTCTTAAAACTTAATGAAACTTCTGAAGATGTATACTCTTTTGCACCACAAAGCAATGCAAGCAGTAAACCTCCGCCCGCTCCCCATGCAAACATCAGTCTTTTAAATTGAAGCCGACACAATGCACGAAAATAATCAAGCCTTCCGTAAATGGAATCTGGGAATGCAGCTGCTAAACAATTGCTTACATAAAACGTTGAACCGTCGGAATTAAAACGGCCTTGTAAGGAATAATTTCCGCCCGCTTCGTAAAGTGCCATCACCCCTTCACCGTCGCTTTTAGAAATTGCTTTTGAATACAACTGTCCCGGATAATATGCTTCTACAAGTGATGCAGGAATATAAACTTTTATATTGCCACTTGCAGAAGCATTAACCGTTCCGCGTGAATCACAAACAAAACCTGCACAGTTATAAGCATTCATCCGAGAAGAATAATAATTCCCATCAGATGTTTTTGACGGCGAAGATACAAGCTGCCCGCTAAGATAATTAATATCCTTATAGCTGATTGCTGAAGAAAAAATATTCCTGTCCCGTAACTTTATGAGACCAGAATAAAAAAGAATGATACAGATTAGAACTGCAAGAAAAACAGAATTATTATAATACCTCTTTACCATCTTAAGCCTGCAAGGGCCTGGCGGGCTGCAGACAAAACTGGTTCAGGATAATTCAAATATGTTACCGAAAGCAATGAATCGAATGCCTGTTTATCGCCAATAGCACCTAAAGAATTGATAACAGCGAGCACGACATTCTGCGAAACGGAATTATTGTACTCAAGCTGTTGATTCAATTCGCCTAAGTATTTTATAAGCGGATTAACAGCATCTAATGGCGAAATATTTACAAGCGAATTAATAAGCGTTACAAACTGATCTTCTGTTACAAGAGAATTCTGGAAATCTTTTTGTGAAGCCGTGAAGAATGCAAGTACACTGTTTGAAGCTCTTGTCCATTTATTTGCATTAAGAATTTCAAGTGCCTCAAATTTAAGAGAAACAAGCGGAGAATCATTAAGTACGTTTTCTGCAATTTCACAAAGATTGTTTGTAGTTATTGAAGCCTGTTTTACAAGATTAAAAATGCGCTGGGTATTTGCAGGATCCTTGCTATGAACGATGGCAAGAACTTCATTCATCGAAACAGGAATGAGTTTTTTGATTGTCTGTTCAATTTCGGAATAATATGCTGAATACCTTTTGTCATTAAGATTATTATAAAGTATAGAAAATGAGATGTTGTTGCCTATAAAACCTAAGGAGTTGATTACTGATTTCAAAAGACTTGAATCAGATTGAAGAACTGTTGAACCCTGCAGAAATTTGTTCAGAGTATCGGTAAAGGCGCTTGTATTGATGTTGTCTTTTATTGAAAGAACCTTTGACTGAACTGCAATCTGAACTGTATTACTGCGAGAAAACTTTTCAAAAAGAGCAATGAATTTATTCATCAGCTGATTTTTGTCGCTTTCTGAAAGTCCATAAACATAATCATTTGGCAAAGAAAGTACGGCTGCAACTGCAAGGCCATCCATGTCTCTGTCTGTTCCGATTATGTCATTGTTTTCCAAAACAAAATCAATTGCCTGTTGAGAAAGCCAGATGCCTTCCTGTCCGGAAGCTTCTCTTACTGCTGTTGTTTTGTCGGCAATATTTCCTTTAATAAACTGTTTTTTATATTCCTGACCAAACAGCACGGTGAGAAAAGTCAAACTTACTAAAAGCAATGAAATTCGTTTCTTCATACAATACCTTTATTCACTAATAGTTATATCAGGACTGATTGTTGTAGGAATCGGGTCCGATATATTATCAGGCATATTTGGAAGATTAACTTTAGCTTCCTCCTTAAGTTCTTCCACTCTGCCCATATCTGTTGCATTATTAAAATTATTCTGAGCGTCATTGGTAACAGCCTGATCACCATTTTGTTCATCATTTTGTCCAATGTCGCCTGCTTCAACTTCATCAGTATCTGTAAGCTTGAGGGCTTCGTAAACCTCTTTTTCGCGTTCAGGAAGCATGTTATAAACAAAACTCAGAACTTCATTTTTCATAGTCTGATCAAGATGTATACATTCAAAATGAAGCAGCGACTGATTTGAGGCTTCATTGTATTCAACAGTTCTAACAACTCCAAACATAATAATCAGCATGCTCTGAATATTAAACTGAAGCTTTATCTGAACGTTAGAAACACCCTTTCCGCCAATACGAATAAGAGCACCTGCTTCCGAAATATCTTCAATGAGACATTTGTAGCCGTTTTGAGTTTCTACTGCGTTGTAATCAATTTTTTCTGATTTGATGATATAAAGATTTGCCTTTATTTCGCATTTTGCACGAACGGCCTTTCTTTTTTGAGTTCTTATAAGATTGCTTGAATGTTTTAAAGAAATTGAAGATTCGCCAATAAAAAGTCCGTGACCAGTTACTGTTGTATCAAATACATAACGGGCATCGCCTTTGCGCCAGAGATAAACGCTTATGAATTTTCCTACCCATTCTTCAGCAGTAAAAGGAATCATATCCTTCTGGCGTGGAACTGAAATGATTATTTCTTTTCCGTTATTCAGGATTTTTGAAGAAAAAACGCCTTTGCCGGGAAGAATTATGCGAAGCTTCTGATCTTTTTCAAGGTACATTGTAGATTCAATACCTTTTTTGTCATCTGTCTGATTTTGAAGCTTTGTACGGTAATCAAAAAGCTTTGTAATTAATGCCTGAGTTTTCGGGTCATTTTCGTTGCCATTCATTGCAGCCTGAGAAGTAATATGAGACATGCATTTTGTTAAAGACGGCATTGACCAGAAAAGAGCCTTTGGATAATCAAGATCACATAGTTGTGAAACGTTCCAAAGAAGGTTTAAATCAGACATGCTGAACTTTTGATCCAATCCAGTTATATAAAATTCAATGCGCTGCTTGAAAACCGAATATAATCCGGCGAGTGCGAGAAGAATCGAAATAGCTATAATAATTCCAATCAGGATGTACACATTATCCTCTTTATTATATTATAATATTATAACACATTAAAACGAAAAATGAAACATAAAACCGCGCTATATGAAATAATTGTTTTCTCCCTGATTTTTCTTTTTTTGATTATCCCGCCATTTTTTTCTGCTCCTGTTAGTGATAGTTCCGTGCTTTTTACATGGAATTTTCCATTCAGACAGGCCGGACTTTGTGTTTTTGCAGTAGTTTTATTTATTCTAAGCCGGAATTTGAACTCCAAAAAAGGATTTTTTTTCCCGGGTATGCTGGCTCTTACACTTTTGTTTTTTTGTGCGCTTGTAATAAAACTGATTACGAAAAGTGATTATAAAACTCCCCTGCCTTCAACACCCGTTCAATGGATTTTTTGTGTTCTGACTTTTTTGTTTGCAGCAATTTATGAAGAAATTATTTACCGATTTTATTTTTGTGATGCGTTATTCAGACTTGTAAATTATACTGCGCTTGCCGGAAAAAAATGGATTTTCTGGGGTTGTGAAATTCTTGGCGTTCTTGTTTTTGCGTTTGCACATTTTTATCTTGGAATAGCGGCCGTTATAAATGCTGCTTTTGCACATGTAGTTCTGCGATTTTTATACAAAAAAACTAATTTGATTTGGAACTGCGTGCTCATCCATTTTCTTTACAACATAATTTCTTTGATTTTATTGTAAGTCCACAGGCTGATTTTTGTAGTATAAGAAAAAGTTTTTCCAACGCGTAGAGAATCAAAAGTTGTTTTTACTGCATATTCTTTAACTTCATCTTCGTCTGATGTGAGTTCAGTTATTTCAAGAGTAATTGTCGATTTATCGCCCATTTGGATTGTAAAAGAAAGCTCCGGATTTTTGTCTGACATAACGCTAGTATCTGCAATTCCACCGTGTCTTAATTCAAAAAGCTTTTCGTATTCCATAGGTTCACCCATCTGGAAAACTTCATCTTTAAGCTGCTGTGAAATTATGTACGGATCACTCCAGCTTTGAACGCTTGTACTCAAATAATTTTCAAAAGATGAGTCAAAAAGAAAAATAGAATTAAGTTCAAGAGTTGTAAAATATCTGCGCGATTGTGAAAAGTCTGTTGAACCAAAATAAAGCCGCTGATATTCCATTCCGTCTTTGAAAATGCTTATTACCGTTCCGTTTTTTTCATCAAGACCGTAAGTGTTTATAATTTCGCTGTCTTTTTTGCCTGATTTTGTCATCGTGTGGTTTGAAACAAGGTTTACAAAAAGCTTTGCAAGCCGTTGAGTGTCTGCAGGGATTTTATTTTCGGGATTTGAAAGATCTGCCAAAAGCCACATGTTGTTTTCTCTTGTAAAAAGCAGACCTTCGCTTCCACCCTGAATTATGATTCCATCTATCTGCGAAATATCTGCTTCATGGAGCAGCTGTATTTCCTGCTGATGACGCTTTTTTTCACCGCTTTTTGAAAAAACGGTAAGGTATAAAATTTCGGTCAGCGCAAAGAAAGCAATTAGAGAAAGAAGGAGGATTAAGACAAACCTGTCATTATCGGGCTTGACCCGATAATCTCGTAAGAGATTGCCGTGTCGAGCACGGCAATGACACAACTTCCAAGAACAGCAATGACACAGTTTTAATAAAAATATTCCACACTCCACCAGCGGAATCACAACAAAAATCATAATTAAAACTAAAAGCCGCAGCCTTAAGAACTGCAGCTGGTCTGTTACTTTATAAAGGCTTGTATCTCTTGTTGTCTTTGACTGAAGTTCTGCAAGTTCACTTTCTCCTGCAAGGTTCAAAATACAGTTAGAAATGAATTCAAAGTTTCTGTAGTCTCCAAAATCTCCGCCGATATAGCCTGTCATCAGAGTGTTCAAGAAGTACTGGTCAGAAATAACGATGATATTTGAATCATTGCAGCTTGCAAGATTATATAAACCGGTTAGCGGTCCCGTTATCTGCGCACCAAGAATCTGAGTGCCCTTTTCTTTATCTGCAGCTGTATCAGTCTGAACATAAAAAGGATTTGTTTCTATAAGCCGTTTTGGACTTGCACGGTCTGTCTGATATGTATATGCAGACGGACTTGAAACAAGATAAGGCATTGCATTCTGCGAAAGCTCAAGACTCACCGGCCAGAAAAGTGTCATGCCAAGCTT
>JAEEGL014759933.1_pt1 | contig 29288 bp, 19 predicted proteins | sample 9134231 | NCBI WGS metagenome assembly JAEEGL01 (sample SAMN16246548, study PRJNA631951) | gut metagenome | biome: gut microbiome; feature: rumen; material: fiber-attached | host: Bos | place: Iran: Karaj | collected 2018-10 | reverse complement strand
TTAAGTCCAGGGTGACGGTCTTTCCCTCCGGGATTACCAAAGGACCGGAATCGCCTGCTTCCAAACGGGGAATACTATTTTTCCAATTGACGTCCTTCTCCAAAATGACCGTACCGCCGTCTTCTGTGCCATCTATCAGTGTCTGCAGTTCGTCAAAGGACATGGTATCCGAATCACCCGTCACCTTCTCCGCAGAGAGCACGGTCCCTTCCGGGAATACCCCCTCCTCTGCCCCGACGGTGATCTTCACGCCGTCGACGGTCTCTGACTGCTCGAAAGCAGGATATGACGCTTCCGCTTCGATCGAAACATCTCCTCCTGCTCCTGCCACTTCCGCTTCGATCGAAACATCGCCTCCCGCTTCTGCCGGATCCGCCGCAAATGCCTCCAGCGAAACCGTGTTTACGAGCAGAGCTGCGGTAAGTCCGAATGTTACGATCCGTTTCATTGTTTGCTTCAGTCTTTTCATCTTTCTTTTTTCCCCAATTTATGATAATTTCCCGATCACCTAAGTTTCTCGATAAAACTGTTTAATCTCATCTCGTTCTCTTCCGACGGCCTGTCCTTCGGATCGAAAAATACAGCTGTACCGTAAAAATCGTCTATCTCAAGAAGACTTCTTAATTTCCCGAAGGCTTTTTCCGCCCCGGCACCGCCCTGGCAGGCAAAGGCCGATATCCTCTTGCCCTTTAGAAGTTCCCTGTTTTCAGATACAAATGTCCTTATGGGCGGTGCTACGTTCGATGCCCATACCGGAAAACCGATAATGATCTCCTCGATATCGGTGTCCAGCTCATAGGGCTTCAGCGCCGGTTTTTCCGCCATGACGGCACTTTTGCCTCCCCAGAAGTATTTGGCAAACCCTTTGTCGGCATAAGCCTTTTCAGGCACAAGCCTCACCTTGCCGGCTCCCAGAGCCTCCGCAAGCTTATCCGCAATATACTCTGTATTCCCTTCAAGAGAATAATAAACAATTACTTTTTTCATCCTTACGTACCTCTGCCCGGTTTATTCTTTAATAATGTTAAAGCTGACTCCCATGTTTATATCGCCCTTATGGTTTTCGAAACCATAAAACGCATCGACCAATTATATACCCGGAAGGCCCCTTATGACAAGTAAAACGCAGGGACGTTACCGCCCCTGCGTTCAAAAAGCTCAATATATACCGTCAGCCCTCTATGGCTATCGTTTTCTTTTCAGGCAGCTTTGGCGCCTCCTTCTTGGGAATGGTCAGCTTCAAAACCCCGTCCTCGAATTTTGCCCTGATCTCTTCCTCGGTTATGGCCTCCCCCACATAGAAGCTTCTCTGCATGGAGCCCGAATAACGCTCCTGGCGGATCATCCTGCCCTTCTTGTCCTTTTCATCCTTGTCAAGAGCCTTGGCGGCGCTTACGGAAAGATATCCGTTATCAAGGGAAAGGGTTATCTCATCCTTTTTAAACCCCGGCAGATCTATATCTACCTCGAAACCGTCATCGTGCTCATGCACATCGGTCTTCATCACATGTGCGGCATGCTTGCCGTAAAGCTTCCGGTCGATATCCGGAAATTCCATCCTCGGAAAATCCATCCAGTCATCCAACAGATTCTCTCCAAAAATACTCGGTAGTAACATAAGTCATCCCTCCTTTTACATAAAACTGTTGTTATAGGTTTCATGAGCAAGGGGAAGGAGAATTCTGATCCTGTCCGGAATCATCTCTTTTCCTTTGTTCTGACTATGTTATACTACCAATTGTTAGCACTGTCAAGAGGTGAGTGCTAATTATTTTGTGTTTTTTCTGTGAACGTCATTCCGGCACATATTTTACCAGGGTGAATACATTTTTATCCCCGCTGCGCTCGTAATAGCACTCATCCATGCTCTTTTTCACCATGAAGATCCCCAGGCCGCCGATCTGACGATCCTCGACCTTAAGGGTCACATCGGGATCAGGCTTTTTAAGCGGATCGAAAAAGGGGCCGCTGTCTTCAAATACCACCTTGAGTGCACGGGGTTCATCCAGGATCTGTGTCCTGATGACCAGATCTCCTCCCTTGTAATCATAGGCATAATGCGAAACATTAACGTAGATCTCCTCCACCGCGATGCTCATGGTCATCTCCAGCCTCATATTATCGGTCAGAGTGTTAAGACTCTCCGTCACAAAATCCTGAGCCTCGACGAGATTATCATCTATGGCATTTATCAACAGTTCCCTGGTTTTTTCGTCGATTACCGTAACCTGTCCCTTAGTCATAATGTATCCCTTTTCTTACCAAAGATCATAGTGATCACAAGAATGACCACCAGTTCCAAAAACAACACCAGATTGATCTTCGGACTGCCGAAGATCATGTCCTTATAAAAATACATTCCCGTCTGAAGCACCATCCTGATGATCACGCAGGCCAGGATACTTTCCGTCAGTCTGTAAAAACAGGCCAGGATCACAGCAGCATAACTGCAGTATATCAGGTAATGCGACAATTCCCCCAGCTCCTGTCTGACACCATCCACAGTCCAGAGGGGCAGGGAATAAATAGCGTACAAAAATCCGTTGAACACACAGGCCGGGATAAATGACATCCTGTTCCAGATACAGGGAAACATGAAACCGCTCCAGGCCACCTCGGCAAAGCCCGCATTCAAAAAAGCATAGGGAAGAGCCAGTATCCAGAATGCGGAAGTCTTTCCGGTGCTCTCTCCCGCCAGGCTTAAGACACTGACATGGGCGGCTATGAACACCACCAGAAGTAAAACGGTCCTGACCTTATAAGGTGTATACAAAACCCTCCGGGTAAAATCCGCTGCATCGGACACATCCCCCCAGACAGTCATAAACATGTACACAGCTACGGTCGGGACCAGCCGTCCTATTATCACTATCAGTTTACCGGAAAGACCGGAGTACTTCAGGATATCAAATTTGTTGCCCAGGATCATGACCTCGAAAAACATCCAGGATACAAAGAATATCGCCAGAAGCACATCGAACATATTCCTGTAGGAAGCATTGCTCTTCATCAGATGATCATCTGTCCTTTACGTCTATCACCAGTTCAAATACCTTAAACGGATCATCGGTCCCATATTCGTTAAAATATTCTTCTGTCCAGATCTCCGCATCTCTCAGATTATCCGCCTCTACATTTTTGATGCTGCTGACGAGTCTCTGCTTCAGCGCCTCTATGCCCTCCATCTCGTCAAAATGGAGCCCCTTCTTAAGTCCTGCCTCCAGCATCCGGGCCTCTTCCTCATACAGGTCTTCCTTCCAGGTCCTGACCCTGCTGTAATTCCCGTCACCGTAATCTATATAGTATTCGAATTCGTATTCTACCTTCTTCCTGACCAGAGCCAGCTCCATCAGATCCCCGATGTATTTGTGAAGGAGCATGATGGACTCTCTGCCGAAAAGGATATTGATGCTGTTCGCGGTCACAGTGCCGTCATCGTCAGAAAGGTTCACGATGAGGTACAGGTCTATGTCCATATCCTCATCCGCGTCCTCGCCCTTCACCGCCGGACGGAGCCTGAATTCCAGCACCGAATCAGCCAGGAAGATATGCTCCCTGTTCTTAAGATTCCCCTCCAGCAGGGCACCGATCTTTTCATACAGGGTCTCAAGCTCCTGGCAAAGTATGAAGTTTCCTCTTTCTTCGTAGGAAATAACCTTTGAGTCTATGGCCAGATAGACATCGCACCACTCATCATGCCAGCCGGCCACCGTACTTTTTCTGTAATTGCCTATCTGAAGATTTACATCTATTCCGTCAAGATGGAATTTCACTTTTGATCCTCCGGGATACGATTTATATTCAGTCAAATCAATATTATATCATATGGGACACTGTTCTTTCAAGGTTCATCATCCGGTGCCCCATCGTCATCAGCTTCCGGATCATCCTCCTCCGATGCTTCATCATCCTCCTCCGGTGCTTCATCATCACCGGGAATATCGTCTTCAGACAGATCAGCTTCAGAGTCCGGATCGGTCTCTGCCTCTCCCGCCGTTCCGGATGAGAAAAGGGCCCGGGCTCTCCTCTGTTTTCTCAGCCAGTACAGTGAGAATCCGAAGATCCCGACCGCGATCAGAAGCACCAGGATCAGAACGACCATATTTATGCCGGACACATACCTGATAAGGATGATGTATCCCTCCTGAGGGATCAGGGCACGCCCGTCTGCATAGCTGCCCACCGTAGTGGCATCCACAGCATCCCCCGAAGCCTCCGCTCCGTCACCTGATGCGCCGGCCACAGGATTGAAGTCCTTGTCCAGCACCAGTATCTTATTGGCAGGCAGCAGGGCGTTCAGCGCCCTGATATGAACATAGGAGTTCAGCGGCCTCTCCTGGTCCACCCTGAATCCGTATGCCCTGCTGATCATATACCTGGTACCGGGGACGATCTTCTGCTTCGCCTCGTTCAGTTTTTCCGTTTCCTCCTGGGTCACCGCAAAGGCGCTCAGCAGTGAATCAGGATAAAAATCACCCTCAAAAACAAGGAAGGATTTATTTTCCTCCCTGTCGGGCTTTGAGGCGATGGCGGGCACATAAACCCTCCGCACGGAATGGACCGTCACATTTCTCACCACCGGAGAAACCTTTTTATCCTCCCAGTAGACATATTCACCTTCATTGCCCTGCAAAACGGGATAATCCTCCCGGGGCAGGATATCGTCATATACAAAATCCTTTGACCAGATTATATTGTCTCCGTCAACAAAACGCACGGTAAAGCGTCTGAACTCCACGGGAAGTTCAAAGGTGTTGACCAGCCTGTCATAGGACAGACAGACCGCTTCTCCCTCCTTCGTGACGTCGTCTATGGCTCCGAAGCCGTTATCCACAAAAAAGTTTCCGCTGATCTCGCCCGTGGCTTTTCCTGCTATGGCACCGGAGGCTTTTACCACCGCCTGATCCATATCCATATAGGTACAGGATCTGGTATCGCTTATGTTGCATCCGCTCCCGGCTATGCCTCCCACGTAAGATGAGGCACTCACTCCGCCGAACACATAACAGCCGCTGACAGTGAGCTTTGAATAGCCTGCCACGCCTCCGGCATATTTACCGTCCCCTGCGCTTATATCCGCAAAGCTGCGGCACTTTGAGATCACGCCGTATTTGGCCCTGCCTGCGATACCGCCGGCGTAGCCGTCATCGGAATAAACATCGGCGCTGTTTTTGCACTCATGGATCAGTGCTCTCACATGATGGACGAAGCTGTCCTTTTCTTCTTCTTCATCCTCCTCATCGTCTTCCTCCTGATCGCCCTCGTTGTAGCGGTAGCGCTCAAAGATATCCACGGCGTTGTCCTTTACATCCTCTATATCCACGCAGCCTGCCACGCCGCCGGCTATGGCGTCTGCACGCACCTCACCCCTGTTCTCGCAGTAAAGGATCTTTCCGTCCGCCGCATCCATGTTTGCATCCTCGGATACATCCACATATACGGACTTGTCCTCTATCACCTTCTTTATCTCATCCCTGCCATCCTGAAGAGTGGTCCTTAAGGAGTCAAAATTTGACCTGACCCTGTCGATATCATCCGAAAATCTCTGCCAGTCGTCATGGAGCGTATCCCGGGACAGGTCCACCCTGTCGGTGATATCGTCGCTCCTGGTCCTCACATCCAGCTTCATGGCGTCCGTCCTGTATTCCATTCGGTCCATCATACTGTCGGAGATATCCCTTATGACCTGGGCATCGTCGGATATGGTACGGAGATTCTTTTTTATGCGCTTGAAAAGCTTCGGCCACTTTTCGATCACATCCGATATAGCGTCCAGCTGGTCAAAGGCGTCCCTGTACAGATATTTGATCCGCTCTATGGTCTCGGCAGCCTCCTTGTAGTTCATCAAAAGATCAGACAGCTGATCCGAAAGCCTTTCATCCTCAGAAGGCAGACCCCCTTCGGGGAGCTCTATGGGCTCGATGGCGGGGATATGTTTGATGGAATTGACCGACAGGCTGTTTCCGTCCGTATCACCGCTTTCGATAGCCTTCCTTATAGCCTCCAGCTGTTCTATCATCGCCTTGAGGGTATCGGCCATCTCCTCATACTTTCTGACCGTGGCGATAAGGGCACCGGCCCTGTCCTCATCCAGAGTGGGAATGAGCTTTTCCAGCTTCTCGGTCAGTTCTATGATCTGTTCCAGATCCTCCTTAAGCTCCTTTTCGTATTTGACTATCTTTTTCAGACGGAAGTTATAATCCATCTGATCGATCACATCTTCTATCTCATCGGCCTGAACGCTGATGCTGCGTCTGGTGGAACGCACATCCGCATCATATTCGTCCACATAGGTGCGGACCACATTTCTCAGGTCCTTTACCCTGTCGGAGATATCGGTAAAGCTGTCATAGAGATCATCGCCAAACTTTTCCCCCGAGTCCGACATATCATCCAGGGACTCATCCATTCTGTCAAATTCATCCTTGATGTCGTCAAAATAATCCCGATCCAGGCTGACTACCTTATAAGGATCCAGGAAACCGGCTATTCCGCCCACATTCCTGCGTCCCTTTACGGCCCCGCTGTTCTCACAGCCCACAGCGCAGCCGGAAAGACGGCCTGCCACGCCCCCGGTATCGGTTCCCAGCTCTTCATAACCCACGGCTCCTTCGTTTTCACAGTAGAGCAGATTTCCCTTTGAACAGCCTGCCACGCCCCCGGTCTCATTTGATCTCTCATCCGCGGCGAAGCCCGTAACCGCATTGGGTATGGATATCCTCACGGTATCTGAATCACCTGTCCCGGTGGAGTTCCTTATCCTGGAATTCGTGTTAACGCTGCCCTTGTTCACGCAGTCAGACACCAGGCCCTCATTGTAACCTACTATACCGCCGGTCTGGTATTTTCCGTCGATGGATGCCTCGTTGACACAGCTTTTGATCACGCCGCTCTTTTCGTTGTTTCCGGCGATCCCTCCCACCTGACTGCGGGCGTTGAGACTTCCGGCCGAACTGCAGCGGACGATCAGTCCCTTGTTTGTGCCGGCTACTATGCCCGAGTTTTTCTGATCGTCACCGAAGACCGCATCCGCCTCCACCCTGAGGTCATAGATCGCACCGCTTGGACCCACATATCTGAAAAGTCCGCAGTCGGAAATATCCTCATCTATCACCACGCCGCTTATGGTATGGCCCTGTCCGTCAAATACCCCGTCCAGATAGGGCACGGTGAGCTCAGGATACTCGGAAACATCTATATCTGCTCCCAGGATAAAGGTCTTGGCCAGGGAATAATTCTGGCTCCTGCATTCCTGTGCAAAAGCGTAAAAATCCTCCGTGGAATTGATATTCACCACCTGGGTGATAAAATCGATCCCTCCCTCTCCCGTGTTTGACGCCGATACCTGACACTGCATCAGGGGACACAGGCAGATGACCAGAGCCAGCAGCAGGGCTGTGTATTTATTTATGTGACTGAGCTTATTTATCACTTGCAAAGGTCCTCTTATTCCGCCAGTAGCTCTTCTGGAAAAGTCCGTCGAACATATAAAGCAGCTGGGGAAGTATAAGCATTATCAAAACTATGGATATGATCGTACCCTTGCTCAGGGTAGCACCCAGGGAAGCTATGACGCAGTTTGAAGTCATGTTTCCCACGGCCCAGGCCGCCACGGTCAGGATGGCACCCGAGGTAATGATGGTAGCCAGGGACTGGTTCAGGGTATCCCTGATGCACAGCCGTTTATCCGCTATGGTCTGCCGCAGTTCCACATACCTGCTGGTTATGACTATGGCATAGTCTATGGTGGCGCCCATCTGTATGGCGCAGACCACCAGGTAACTCAGGAAGAACATATCCTTATGCTCTATGTAGGGTATGGAAAAGTTTATCCATATGGCGCTCTGAATGGTCATTACCAGCACTATGGGAAGCGCCACGTTGTCAAAGGTAAAGAACAGGATGATCAGCACAAAGGCCGCGGTCATGATGGAGATGATCATATTGTCCTTAAGGAACGACTTTGACAGATCATAATCCGAAGTGGAATCTCCCACCACAAAGACATCGTTGTAATATTCATAAGCGATATCCCTCACCTGATCCACCAGCTTGAAGGTATCCGGTCCCTCCACAGGCCCCGACACGGTGAATATGAGCCTGTCATAAAGCTCCCCCTCCAGCTGCTGCCTGGCGTCGCTGACCGCCTTGTGCATATCCTTTATATCCTGGGACAGATCCGCGTCAAAATCAAAGGTCTCGTTTTCCTCCTCACCGTAAATGAAATCGATCATATCGATAAGGGGCACGTTAAACTCATCTATACCGTTGAGGAAGGCGCCGTATTTTTCCTCCTTCCATGCGTAGAAGCGGTACAAAAGCCGGCAGGTATCCATGTCGATATCCGCCACGTCGGAAAACTCCCTGGGGCTCAGTCTGTCCGTCAGCACATACATTTCATTATCGTCCACGGTTACATTTGCCAGTCCCATGGTGCTCTCCACCCGGTCCAGCTCCTCGAGCCTGGACAAAATAGCCGCCTCCGAAGCGTAATCCCCGGGAGGGACCAGCACGGCCATGGTATTGTTCATCTCAAAATTTTTGGAGATCTCCCTTTTTGCGGTGAGATATTCATCCATCTTTTTTGATTCCACGGAGTTCTTGTCAAAATTGTAGGTACACTGGGATGAAAGAAAAATGGCTCCGACCATGACCACAAAGAATACAGGGACCGTCACCCTCCTGGTCCCCACCACCAGATTGCCCCAGTGGTTTATGGTGGGCACGAAGCTTTTATGCATGGAATTATCGATCTGCTCCTTAAAGTTCATTATGAGCCCCGGCATAAAGCAGAATACCGACAGCATGGAAAAGATGATGGCCTTTGTAAGTACACGGCCCAGATCCGGACCTATCCCATACTGCATGAACATGAGCGCCACCATGCCTGCCACAGTGGTGAGCGAACTGGAGGATATCTCGGGTATGGCCTTTTCCAGGGCACAGATCAGCGCCTCCTCAGCCTCCTTGGTCTGATGCTCCTCCATGAATCTGTGGAACATGATTATGGCGTAGTCTATGGCCAGCGCCAGCTGAAGCACAGTTCCCACTGCATTTGAAATAAAGGAGATACTTCCGAATACGAAATTGGTACCGGCGTTGAGAAGCGCCGCCATTCCGAACACCATCATGAAGATGGGGATCTCCATATAGGTGGTGGAAGTAAAGAAAAGCACCAGGATAATAATGATAACAAGAATGACAAGGATATATTTCATATCCTCCTTAAGATTCTTCGCATCATCCTTATCCACAGTGGTATAAAAATATGTATCGTAGTCAGTCAGGGCCTCACGGACATTCGCTATGGCCTTTTGAGCCTCCTCATCATCCTCATCGGTCTCAAAGGTGATCAGAAACAGGGCGCTGACATTGTTGTACACATCGGCCAGAGCCTCCTTATCGGTGATCTCCTCCTCGTCCTTGTCCTTCTCATCGTAAAAGGAAACAGAGGATACGCCCTTTATCTGTTCTATCTGATCCGCCAGTTCACGGGCCTGTTCAAAACCGATATTCTGGATCATCACCTTGGCCGATCCGAAGGTGACAAACTGATCATCCATTATATCAAGACCCTGTCTTGTCTCCGTATCTTCAGACAGATAGTCCGTCAGCTCGTTAATCACCTTGACCTTGCTGGCGGTAAAGATGCAGACGATGCCGGTCAGTACGAATGCCACCAAAAGGAACGATCTGAATTTTACGATTATTTCAGCAACCTGTCGCAATTTATGACCCCCTACCCCCGATTGTAGGTCCTGATCAGACCACTGTGCCTATCTCCGGGCGAGTGATGAATACTCCTTGGAAAAATCAAAGGTGGCGAAATAGTCTCCCGGCTCTTCCGCCCTCCGGATGAGCTGCACCTGCCCGTCTTCCCTGAGCAGGACCTCTGCGGAACGCAGCTTTCCGTTGTAGTTATAACCCATTGAAAAACCATGGGCTCCGGCATCATGGATATTGAGATAATCTCCTTTTTCGATCACCGGAAGCTTCCTGTCCTTTGCGAACTTGTCGCAGTTTTCGCAAAGAGAGCCCACCACGTCGTAGGTCATATCACAGGGTGCGTCTTCCTTGCCCAGGACGGTGATATGATGATATGAACCGTATACCGCAGGTCTCATCAGATTTGCCGCACAGGCATCCACACCGATATACTCCTTGTAGGTATGTTTTTCATGAATGGCCTTTGTGATGAGCGCCCCGTAAGGAGCCAGCATATATCTTCCAAGCTCCGTGAAAATAGCTGCATCCTGCATGCCGGCGGGAACCATTATCTTTTCAAACTGTTCTCTCACGCCTTCCCCGATGACTTTTATATCGTTGGGCTCCTGGTCGGGTGAATAAGGCACGCCCACGCCGCCGGAAAGATTGATGAACTTTATGTCGGCTCCTGTCTTTTCCTTAAGCTCCGCGGCCAGTTCAAAAAGGATGCCGGCCAGCTTCGGATAGTAGTCGTTTGTAACTGTATTAGACACCAGGAAAGCATGAAGGCCGAAATTCTTTGCTCCCTTGGCCTTCAGTGTCCTGTAAGCCTCGATGATCTGGTCCTTCGTCATACCGTACTTGGCGTCTCCCGGGTTGTCCATGATATTGTTGCTAAGGGTTATGACACCGCCGGGATTATATCTGCAGCATATGGTCTCCGGGATATATCCCAGGGTCTTTTCCAGGAAATCCACATGGGTGATATCGTCAAGGTTGATTATCGCTCCCAGCTTGTCAGCGTATGAAAACTCTTCAGCCGGCGTCTCGTTGGACGAAAACATGATATCCTTAGGGCCGACTCCCACTGCCTCTGAGAGCATGAGCTCCGTATATGAAGAACAGTCAAAGCCGCAGCCCTCTTCCTTTAATATCTGCATGATATAGGGATTCGGCGTGGCCTTTACGGCAAAATATTCCCTGAACCCCTTATTCCAGGAAAAGGCCTCCTTCAGGGAGCGGGCGTTTTCCCTGATCCCCTTTTCATCGTAAATGTGAAAGGGCGTGGGAATGGTCTTAACTATCTCTTCGATCTTTTCTTTTGTCACAAACGGTGTTTTTTTCATAATCTCTCCTCGGTTTAAGATTTAAATTGCCGAAATAATATTGTACTACTTATCCATGAATTCTGTCAAACATCCGGGGATCCGGCCGCTGAACACCTACCTCAGATAAAGCTTCATCAGCCAGCCCACACAGAGGGTAAAGGCCGACAGCACCGGAATGACCACAAACTGTCCCAGAAGTATCCTGGCCTTAAACAGACCCTTGCCTGCCTTTCTGAAATACCCATATACGAAAAGGGAAAGATTGGATACCGACCAGACTATATAGGGATGCCAGAAGAACAGATCCGAGTTTTCCTGTCCCCTGTAGACAAAATATACTTCCAGGGTCAGTAAAGGCAGCAGTACGCAAAGAAAAGGGACGCTGTGTCCCTTTCCTCTTTTTTGCATCAGTGTATATGCCGTCAACATGATAAAGCAGTCTATGATAAGCCGATAAAAGATCATGTCAGTTGTCTGCTCCCTCATCCCTGGGTTCTTCGTCCCGTTCCGCCTCGATAGGTTTTTTCCTCAATCCGAAGAAGGATCTCTTCGTCCGCTTATCCGTCTTGTTCTTCTTTGCGATTATCAGATAGAAGGTGGGCAGCAGGATCAGCGTCAATATGGTGGATGCGATAAGTCCGCCCACGATGACCACCGCCATACCCTGCATGGACTCTGTATTCTTACCGATGCCCAAAGCCAGCGGCAGCATGGACAGGATGGTTGTCAGCGTAGTCATGAGGATGGGTCTCAGTCGGCTTCGTCCCGCCTCCACAAGAGCCAGCTCCATGCTCATATTTTCAAGATACATATTCGTGGTATCCACCATCAGGATACCGTTGTTAACCACTATACCTTCCAGCATCAGAAAGCCCATCAGCGATGTCATGGAGAAGGTGGAATTGGTTACGAACAAAAGCAGCACCGATCCGATCAGCGAGAAGGGTATACAGAACATGATCATCAGCGAATATCTCACGGATTCAAACTGCATGGTCATGACCATGAATACCAGCCACATAGCCGAAAGCATGGCGGTGATCAGGGAGGTAAACTCCTCTCTCATCATCTTGTTGTATGAGTTCTCAGCCATGAACACGTTTGCGGGCAGATTCAGCTTTGCCACTATGGCGTCGATCTCCTTCTGGGCGGCAAACTTCTTTTCGGATTCCAGCGTCACGGAAACGGAAGCTTCATACGCCTTCTGGTTACGGACGATGGTCTGGGGAGTATCGGAATATACCACCTGTGCTATATCACCCAGCACCACCTGCTCTCCGCTGGCGGAGGTAAGCTTCAGTTCCATCAGCTCATCAATGGAATCATATCTGTCAGCAGGATACTCCAGCGTCACCTTGTAATCGGTCTCGTTTATGGTGATATCCATCACATCGGTACCGGTCTGGGCGCTTCTCATGGCAGCGCCCGCCTGGGCAGGTACTATGCCGGCTCCCATGGCCTTCACCGGATCTATATGTATCTCAGCCTTTGCGGCTGAATCGGCAAAGCCCGTACTCGTGCTGATAACGCCGTCCACATTTCTCACGGCATCCTCCACCATCTCGGTAGCCTCACGGAGAAGGTTCATGTCCGTACTCTTCATAGTCACATCTTTGTCGCCGCCTCCCATGCCGGAATTCATACTGTTGCTGGCAGAGGAACATACCACCACCATATCGGGCGTATCCTTCAGGATCTCATTCCAGCGGTCCACGATGGAAGCGGTCTTTTCTTCGGTGTCTTCATAAAGATAAGCCGTCAGCGTCACCTGGGATGAAGACTCCGATGCGGAACCGTCGTAATGCTCCACTTCCTCCTGGGACTTTACAAAGTTCTCAAGCTGGTGCAAGAACACCTCTTTGTTCTCCAGGGAAAGACCGGGACGCACGTTTGCTTCCACGCTTATCATCTTTTCATCGGTGCCTGCCATCAGCTCCACATTAAGCTGGGTGGCTACCACCACAGTCAGCACGATCATGATCACGGTTATGATGATGACCAGAGCCTTTTTATTCAGGATACGGTTAAGCACATTACCGTATTTATCTGCCGTAGCTCTCACAAAACGTGAAACCGGCAGTTCTTTTTTCTCTATGGGATGATATTTTGCAAAACACAGGGGTACCAGGGTGACCGCTGCGATCAGGGAAGCCGTCAGCGAGAATATGATGGTAAAGCTAAGCGGCGCAAACATCTGTCCCGACAGTCCCTTCATCAGACCCATGGGGAGATAAACCACCACCGTGGTGAGCGTGGACGCAAAGATCGAGGTCGCCACAGTCTTTACGGCGTCATAGGCTGCCTCTTCAAAGGAAAAGCCCTGATCCCGCTTCTGGAAACACATCTCCAGCACCACTATGGAGTTATCCACCATCATACCTATACCGATGACCATACCTCCCATGGTGACCACGGAAAGGGAAAAGCCCGAGGCGTACATCAGCAGGATAGTCACAAGGAGTGACACGGGCATGGAACTTCCGACTATGAGGGAAGCCTTGAGATCCCCGAAGAAAATGAACAGCACCAGCATGGAGAGCACAACGCCCAGGACCAGGGTGGAGCCTACCGAGGAAAGTGCCGAAACGATACGGTCAGCGGCATTGTAAGTGACAACTATATCAAAATCAGGATAGATATCCTTATACTCATCTACCAGCGCTACCACGTCCCTGGCCAGCTTTACTGCATTGGATCCCTGCTGCTTTGTGACAGATAGCTCCACATTGTCCGAGCCGTCGTAGAAGCTGACGGAATCCGCTTTCTTTTTGGCATATTTCACGGTGGCCACATCAGCCAGCCTGATGGTCTTGCCTTTTCCGGTGATGATGGGTATGTTCTCCAGATCATAGATGTCCGAATAGGAAACCTGCGCGTTTACGTCAAGGGTCTGGGAACCTACGTCCACGGATCCTCCGGGAATGGAGAAATCGGCGTTGGTTATATAATTGGTGATCTTGGAAGTGTCCAGCCCGAACTGGGACATAAGCTCCGGATCCACACAGATCCTGATATAGTCCTCCTGACCTCCGGAGATCTGGGTCTGGGCTACGTTGGCAATGGACGAGATATCATTATCCATGGTATTTTCCACAAAACCCCTTACGTCTCCTCCGGTCTTTGAAGTGACCGAAAGGTTGACGGAAGGCATGGCATTGATATCCATGATGATCAGGACCGGATCGTTACAGTCATCGGGAAGATCCCTCTTTTTGGAATCTATTTCCTGCTGCAGGTCATTATAGGCTTTATCCACATCCGTTCCGTATTCAAAGCCATAGATCATGTAGCACCTGTTCTGCATGCTCTGGGACTGGACGGAATCAAGACCTTCTATGGTGGCACCCACATCCTCCAGCTCCTGGGCTACGAGACGGTCCACCTGGTCGGGAGCCGCTCCGGGATATACTACCATGGCCACGATATAGGGCATCTCCATATCGGGAGTCAGCTGCATGTTCATCTTGCTGACCGCAGCTATGGAAAAGATGATCATAGCCACAATTATTATTACGGTGGAAACCGGTTTTTTAAGACAAATTTTAGTTAACTGATGCAAATTCTATCTCCTGTTAATGAAGTAACCCTTGTGATCCGGGATCAAAAACATAAGTCAGATGCTATTCCGGAAGATAAGATCCCGCTCCGACGGTAAGCTCGCCCTCTTCTATCTTAAGAGAGCCGATATCCGCCACAGTGTCATGATCATACTGATCCAATACGCTGGAAACAGGTCCGCCCGACACATTCACCTTGAGGCCGTCGCGGAGCTTTGAAGACCAGGTGGTCACTACGCTCATATCGCTGCTGAGGCCGTCTTTTATCTCGATGCTGTCCTTATCGTAAAGTCCGGTGGTGACCAGGACCTTTCTTACGATACCGCCGTCATCCACGGCATAGACAAAGGATTCGCCGCCTGAATAATATACACAGTCAACGGGAACCGAAAGGACTTCCTCCACATGGGTGGTCCTGGTGGTAACCTTTACCGATGTACCGCTGGCCAGCTTCTTTTCGGGGTCCGTGATGGCTGCCTTCACTTCAAAAAGTCCTGATTCGGCGGGGGTGCTGCCCAGTTCCGTGACAACTCCGTCAAACATTTCTCCGTTCCTGTCCACCGAAACCTTCTGTCCCAGCTCTATCATCTTAAGGGTAGCCTCAGGAACCTCAAAAACAGCTTTTATGGTATCATCACCGGTGATCACGTAAGCTGCGTTTCCCGGTGAAGCTATGTCATGCTCATCCACATTTTTTTCCTTGATATAGCCCGAGACGGGAGCCGTGACCTGGGTATAACTCAGCTGGAGATTCGCGTTCTTTATCCCGGCCTTTGCCTGTCTCAAAGAAGCGTCGGCACTGGCAATAGTGGTGGGCGCAGTGACCGCATCATGGTACTGCAGGCTCTCCTGGGCCAGATCCACTCCTCTGACTGCCTGATTCAGATTATAGATATTGGTATCCTTCGTAAAGCCCGTGCTGGCTATGCTGGATTCAAGCTGTTTCTGTGAGCTCTCTACCGTATCGATCCCAGATTCAATAGAAGAAATGGCGCTCTTAAGGGTATTCACATTGGTTCGCAGAGTCGCCAGCTCAGACTCCGAGGCACCGGAGGATTTCGCTTCGGACAGGGCTTTCTTCGCTTTTTTGTATTTCTTTTTTGCGGATTCCTTATCGTCCTCCAGATCGTCCTTCTTTTCCTCCAGATCTCTCATCTGGGACTGTAAAAGCGAATACTGCTCGGAATACAGATCGCAGGAGGCCTGTACCTTTTCCACACCCTCCTGGGCGGTCAGCACCGAATTTACGGCGTTATCCCTGGTCATCTGCAGCGATCCCACCTGCTTATCCATACCGGCCTTGGCTACGTCATATGCGGCCTGAGCCGTTTCCGCGCTTATGCGGTATACTTCATCATCAATGGCAAACAGAAGAGCTCCCTCTGTCACGAAATCGCCCTCCTCGAAATTCGCCTGGGTGACTTCCCCCGAAAGCTTCGGGAAGACGGAGATCTCATCGGCAAACTCCAGGTTGCCTGAAAACTCACCTTCCACCTCTATATCCCCTGAGGCCGGTGATGTAACCTCCACCACCATGAGCGTCTCTTCTTCTTTTTCGGTTTCATCCTCTTTTTTCGCCGAAAGTCCCGAACATCCCGTCAATGTGGCGGCAGATGTCAAAGTCAGGGAAAGCATCAAAAAAACGGATAAAAATCTTCTTTTCATATATTTCCTTGCTCCTGTATACACGAAACAACAAAATTTTTCGACAAAGTGTCGCATTTTCGCACGACGTATATTATAATGATAACGGTTACATAATTCAATATACATTTTTGATAAAATTGTCGATTTTCATCACAAGGAGAATAGCTGTTATGCCAAGACAAAAGCAGTCCGACAGGACGGAGAAAACCCTGAAAAAGATATATGACGCCTTCTGGTCGCTGTACACCCGGAAGGAAATAAGCCGCATAACCGTGAACGCAGTCACAAAGGAAGCCGGCATACACCGGAGCACCTTTTACCTGTATTTTGACGACATTTATGATCTCCTGAAAAAAGCGGAGGAAGAGCTTTTATCCGAAATAGAAGCTCTTCCTGATACGGTTCAGCAAAACAGGGAGACCGGGCAGCTGGGTATCAACGATATGATCGTGGATTTTTACGCCCGTAATATAGAAAAGATAAACGTCCTCATGGGAGCCACCGGGGATCCTTCATTCATGTTTGAACTTAAAAAGAGGCTCATTCCCATGATGTTCTCCCAGTTTTCCGTTTCCGAGGACGATGAGGACCTGCAGATGGGTTTTGACTATATGATCACCGCCATCCTCTCCCTTCTGACCTACACCTACCAGAACGACCCTAAGGCAGATATGGAGGTCACCATGAGGAGGATCCATGTGTTCATAGCCGCCGGCATCCTGCCTCTCATCGCTGCCAGGACTCATGATCCCGTGATCCTTGAAAACCTGTCAAATCCCCGGACAAACTTTATCCAGCTCATGAAGATGCTCAAACACCCCATAAAGGACTGGCCTGCCCATTGACGCTTTCCGGTACGTCAGCGGCGTCCCTTCTTGATCAGGGGGCTGATGGGCTTGTAGATCAGCATGGTGATTATGGATACCACCGTACCCTTTATCAGGTTGAGAGGCGCCACGCAGGCGATGACAAAAGAAATGATATCGCCCTTCACCATGGGATTCACCTTTGATCCCATCTCTATGATCACATCAAGGGGCATCCCGAAAAGCTTTGAAAAGGCAGGGAGCAGATACACTGCATTAAAGGCCGTACCAAAGACCGTCATCACCAGTGTGCCGATCACGCAGCCAACAATAGCCGTTTTTTTCTTTTTATTGAAGGAATATATTATGGCAGCGGGAAGCATATAAGAACAGCCCACCGCAAAATTGGCCAGATCACCGACAAACGCCGTGGTGGTACCTTTAAAAAGGAGCTTTAACACTATCTTTAAAAACTCGGTCATCACGCCCGCCACCGGTCCGAAGGCGAAGGCGCAGATCATGACCGGTATCTCCGAGAAGTCAAATTTATAGAAGGAAGGGGCAAAGGGAAGGGGCACTTCAAAAAGCATCACTACTGCGGCCACGGCCGAAAACATGCCTATGATGGCAAGAGCCCTGGTGTTAAGTATCCGTTCCTTTGTTTCTTCTCTTTTTTTCTGGATCTTCTGTGATACGTATGCGATGGCAAAAAGTGAAATGATGGTGAGGCCAAAGCCTGCTACTGTGGGGATATTCTCCCCTGCTGTCTGAAACAGATCGTTCATGATTCTCTCCTTTCATCCGGACTGTTACCGTTGGTGCCGGAGTCACACCGGCTCTGCCATTAAGGCTCGCGGACTATACCGCCAGTGGGGAATCTCACCCCGCCCTGAAGATTATTACTTTACAAGGGGATATGCTAACGCATATCCCCGTTTTTGTCAAGAAAAAATGATCAATGATCATTTTAAAAGCGGTGCCTTCTCGCTCTCGATCATCAGATTGTTCAAAGGAAGGATACGGCCGTTCCTTACTTCAAACACCTCCCACACCGTGCCGGCATTGCCGACGGGAGCCTGATAGGAAGCCACCAGGCCGTCCTTGTCATATACCTTGACGACGGCTTCAGAGGAGGACAGCTCATAGGTCATGGGGTTACCCGAATCGATCCCCCGCCTGTCCACGACGAAATACTTAAACTGCCCCTCCTTGTCCGGCTTTATCACCATCATCTTATCCTGATCCCGCTTTTTCTTTTTCAGATCCATGCCCACGCAGCAAAGATCCGCCTTTTCATCCGCATAGGAGAAGGTGACGCAGTACTCACCCTCCGAAAGCTTCTTGGGGGATGAATAATTGGCGTTCAGCAGATAGGTGTTGGCATCATGCACTCCCTGGCCTGCCGGTGCCATATATATGACTCCGATAGGGTAATCCAGGGTACCCGGCACGATCCGTATATCATCCACGGTGGAGGGTACGTAATCACCATACTCACAGACTATGCCGTAATCATCCTCCTGATTGATCGGTACTATCATCTCAAAGAAGCCGTCCCCGTTGGTCACGAACTCACGCTCGTATTCGTGAGCCTTGGAACTGATCTTCATATGTACGTTTGACAGAACGCCGCCGAACTCGTCTCCCACATAGCCGTAAAGACGGGCAAACCCGGGCACCTTCGAAATATAGTTATAGGTGATATACGCCTTTTTGAGCATCTCATGCTCCAGCTCGTCATAGGAAGACCTGGTAAACTCATCCATCCCGTCATACTGATCCGCCTCATAAGTCACCTTTTTGTTTCCCACATCCTCGTCATCTATGACGCAGCCTGTCATCACATTATCCTTAAACGTACATTTTTTGCCGGGAAGCGAACCGTCCTTATACTCAGTCCCATACAGAGCGTCCTTGTAGGCATAGACATAGACAAGACGCCCGTCCTCAAAATAATACTCGCTCATCTCCCGGGCGTTGGCACAGTATTCGCAGGTCACGATCTTGTCTATCATAAGGGTTGAAGGATCGGTAAAGGCGCTTATGTCTATAGTGGAGCCTGCCTTGTCCGCCCTGGTGAAACGCACCTTTCTGAAGGTATCCTTGTCGGTCTTTTTATCTATCTCCTTATGAATATCCTCGGCCTTCTCATCCCCGTTCCTCTTTGCCGGCTCATACACATCTATATCATAGTTGAGCACCAGCATGTCATTGGCATGATCATGGACATACTTCCAGGATGTGTCAAAATCGTCGGCCACGCCGCTCTTCATGGTGAAACGGCCTGTAGGTTCGGGCTCTTCTCCCGGCGTCTTCGCATCCTGGACAGGGGTCGTATCCTCGGCAGGAGCTGTCTCACCGGTCTCCCCGGTGCCCTGATCCTGTGCAGGCTCCCCTGCATCTTTTGGCGCTGCGTTTTTCTTTTTACACCCTGACACTGCCAGACAGGCGCAGATGACCAGGGTAATGGTCAACAATCTTTTTTTCATAATTTTCTCCTCTTTATAAAAGATTCTTCGTCAATGCCATTCTGAGGGCTTTAGCCCGAAGGATCTTTTCTTGATCACCTAAAGCCTTGCATACTAAAAATAAATCCCGCGGCCGTTATGAGACCGCGGGTAGATCATACTCTTTAATGCTTATCCGCATTACCTGCATCATACGGTGGTATCCATGGCAGTGCCGCCGATACCCGTATACGAACCGTTAGCTCCGTAAAGCTTCTGGGCCATGGCGGTAGAGCTGTTTACTATCTGTGATGCACTGGAATCGATACTGTCCACAAACGAACCGTTCCCCGAGAACAGGGTCTTCAGGTCATTTATGTTTGACTCCTTAAGCTTATCCTTGTTCAGGGAAAGCTTTCCGTCCTCACCGATGGTAATGCCTACGGAGGAAAGCAGGTTCTTGTTTGCCGCACTCTTCTGAACCATGGAGAGCGCTCCTCTGTAGGACCCTGATGCATCGGACTTGGATCCTGCCGCATACGCTTCATTGAAGGCATCCACGAAACCCTGTACCTTTTTGGAGATATTGTCCCAGTCGTAATCCGTGGTCTCCTCGCCGTCGGAATCCTTTTTCGTCACCTTCTCGAAAAGTGATTTATTGTCCCTGAGCGCTGAGGCTGCCGCCCTCAAAGATGATGCGGATGATACTGTCCTCTTCTCTGCGGATACCTTTTCGGTCTTTTCCTCACCCTCTGCCTCTTCGGCATTCTTCTTGGAATAATATGCCTTGGTCAGCTTACCGTAACTGCCGTTTCTGATGCTGGCATAATCAGCCAAAGAAAAACCGCCGGATGTGGAAGAAGAGGAGGAAGTACTGCCAAAAATGTCCGACGACCCGAACAGCGATGATGAACCGTTCACACCTAACATAGAATTAATCGTCATAACTACCTCTTTTCTGCACATATCCGCCGGTAGGGGTGAATATGTGACGCATCCATGCCAATAAGTTTCATAAACTTAAATCCATCGGCGTCCGTGCCGAATTCTTTGATGTTATTTTACCATATCTATTTGAGGATTACAAGTGTTTTTTCGGGCTCTTAATCCGAGAGCTTCATATCTCCGGGCTTGATCCAGCCCTTCTTGTACATGATCTCGGCGAACAGATAGGTGAGCACCCCGGGCAGGATAAAATGCATGATAATGATCTCGCCCAGTATGACGCCTGCCGCGCCGCCGCCCTCTGTCATGGACTGCATCACCGCTATCTGTCCCACCAGTCCGCAGGAACCCATTCCCGAGCCCACCGGGGTGCTGGTCATTTTGAACAGACAGGAGGAAACCGGTCCCAGGATAGCCGACGAAAGGATCGAAGGTATCCAGATAAGCGGATTCTTTACTATATTGGAGATCTGGAGCATGGATGTGCCAAGCCCCTGTGCCACCAGGCCTCCGATCTTGTTTTCCTTATAGCTGGCCACGGCAAAACCCACCATGTTGCAGCAGCAGCCGATGGTAGCCGCGCCCGCTGCCAGACCCGATATACCCATGGATATGCCTATGGCCGCAGAGGATATGGGCAGCGTCAGTATGATGCCCATGAGCACCGAAACTATGATGCCTCCGATAAGAGGATGGGCGTCCACATTGAAATTCACTATGTTTCCCAGCCAGGTCATCAGCTTTGAAATGGGAGGTCCCATGATCACGCCTGCTACGGCACCGCTCAGGATGGATGCCAGCGGAGTCACCAGGATGTCAACGGGAGTTTTGCCTGCCACCAGACGTCCGACTTCTATGGCAACGATAGCTGCCACAAAAGCGCCCAAAGGCTCACCGCCCTTTCCGAAGGCATAGCTTTCGATAGCCGTGACCGTCGGAAATGCGCCTATCATTCCGCAGACTGCGGCGGATACGGTCACCAGCGGCCCCTGCTTGAATTTGGAAGCCACTCCCACTCCTATTCCTGCTCCGGTTATGGTCTTTGCCACATTGGCCACCGCCACGATATAGGCGCCGGCGTCTCCTCCTATCAGCTGTCCGATCTGTCCCAGTATGGTACCTACCAGAAGCGTGGAAAAAAGTCCCAGGGCCATGCCCGACAGACCGTCGATAAAGATCTCGTTAAGTATTTTTTTGAATTTTTCCATGATAGTCTCCTCTGATAATAAATCTTATCGCATAAAAAAACCTGTAGGATGAACTACAGGCCTTTTAACAGCTCGTAGCGGAATCGAACCGCTGTTTCCGCCGTGAGAGGGCGGCGTCTTAACCCCTTGACCAACGAGCCACACAAGCCGCTTTAAACGCGACTCGGTAAATATATCATAGTTGTTGACAAAATGCAAGCACTTTTTTCTTATTTTTTATAACGCTCAAAAATACCCCGGTTTCCGGTCACCGTGCCTACTGGACCTGAATACCGTCCGTCAGGTCCTCAAAGTCCTCCTCATCCAGGTCCTCCATACCTTCCATGAAGACCACATCGTCGGAATCAAGCTCATATGCGGAAGTATCCTCACCATTATTGGTATTCTCGAAATAGTTATCCTCCAGGGTACATTTATACTCACGCTTGAACTCGGGATTGGCCGAAAGCTCTTCAAAATCATCCACAAGGCCGATGCAATACGCCGTGATGTCGGTGATCTCCTTGGTCACTTCGTCGGGAGCTATGGAACCGTCGTCCTGATAATACCCCAGCATGATGTCGTTATTGTACATATCAAGGACGCTGCTCATAAGAGAAGCGGTATAACCGTAGGTGGCGTCGGGATAATCAAGCTCCACGGCACCGAAAAGATGAAGAAGCTCGTAAAGATATACGTCGGGTCCAGAGGTCACTTCCTCATACTCCTCATCATAGCTGTCCCTGAACACAAAGGCAGCCTCGTTAAACAGTTCCTCCTCGTCCTCATACATATGAGTCTGGTTGAAGGGATCTCCGGCTGCATTCAAAAGCACCAGATATGCTATGCCCTGGGCATTATACTTGTCCAGTATGGCCTGCTTGTCCAGATCCTTGATGGCCTTTTTCAGTTCCAGGTCATAATCCTCATATTCCAGATCCTCCACCACATCATCATAGGTATAGGTAAAATTCAGATCATCCTTGTCAAAGACGAACTCGGTCTTCTTGCCGTACTCTCCCGCCGTTTTAGAAATAAAATCAAGGGCCTTGCCGGCATTTTTCTTCATAAGCTCCAGGTCCTTTTTATCGAAGGGCTCGTCCTCGGAGTCTATAGCCACGGTCACTACTGCCGTGGTACCCTCCGTATAGACGGCGGAACCTTCACAGTTATAACCCCACTGTGCTCCGCCGCTCAAGGGACCGTAATCCGCGGTGTATTCCACGTCTTCTTCATAGAACTCCTCGTCTTCTTCCTCTTCTTCTTCGTCCCCTTCTTCGCCGTCCTGGCTTTCCTCTGTTTTCTTATGATCCTTTTTCTTTGAACCTTTCTTTTTACATCCTGTCATGGTCACGGACATGGCCAGCACCAGGGCAAGAAAGATCAGAAATACTCTTTTTTTCATAACAGTTCACTCCTTTGTAAATGAATAACTACAATAATATACAAAAAAAATCTCCGCCTTGCAAGTTATTGATATTTTACATCCAACGTAATATCATAGTTCATGCGGCATGTGGACACTATACAATAAATTTGTGTCCGGATTGTGTATTTATCTTATGCAGAGGAAAATCCGATGAATATCGTTCTACATCAGCCCGAGATACCCTCCAACACCGGCAATATCGGGCGCACCTGCAAAGCCACGGGCTCCCGTCTCCATCTCATAGAGCCTCTGGGCTTTTCCCTCAGTGAAAAGGCCCTGAAGAGAGCCGGCATGGATTACTGGGATGAGCTCGATGTAACTACCTATATCAATTACCGGGATTTCATGGACAAAAATCCGGATATAACAGGCGGCAGGTCCAGGCTGTTTTTTTGCCACCACAAAGGCGGATCAGACCCACTGTGACGTAGTCTATGGTCCCGATGACTATATCATGTTCGGAAAAGAAAGTGCCGGCATCCCCGAAGAAATCCTGGCCGGTCACAAAAAGGACTGTATCCGGATCCCCATGCTGGATGACACCCGGTCACTGAACCTGGCAAATTCCGTCTGCGTCTGCCTGTATGAAGCCCTTCGGCAGAACGGGTTTCCGGGTCTGTCCCAAAAAGGTGAACTGCATCATCTGAAATGGCTCACATGAGGTCGAACAGACTCATCTGGTTGCTCTTGGGCACATCACCCAGAAGACCCATCTCATATATCTTGTTCGCTATGGTCTCGGAAACCTTGGCCCTGTTTTTAAAATCCTCCATGCTGAGGAACTTTCCGCCTCTTGCAGCCTCTTCTATACTCTGGGCCGCCGACGCCCCCACATTGTCTATGGACAGGATGGCGGGAAGTATCCGTCCCTCCACCACCTGATATTCGGTTGCCTTGGCCCTGGACAGGTCCATGGGCATGAATTCAAAACCTCTGCAATACATCTCCCTGACCAGCCACATCACTGTGATCTGGGAATCCTCCTTGGCTGAGGTCTCTTCTTCATCCGAATCATTTTTACTGTCGTACTGCTTGATATGATAATCCAGCTCGTCCAGTCCCCTGCACATCTTTTCATAGGACATGGTATCATTCGCCCTGACGGTATAATACGCACTGTAATATATAAGCGGTCTGTTGATCTTATACCAGGCCACACGCCAGGCCATCATCACATAGGCCGCCGCATGGGCCTTGGGGAACATATACTTTATGGTCTCACCGGACTTCACATACCATTCGGGGACTCCGTGGGCGAGCATTTCCTCCTTCATCTCATTCCAGTTGTCCACCTTTCCCTTCGCCACATTTCCCTTCCTGATGGCTTCCATTATCTTAAAGGAAAGAGAAGGCTCCACTCCCTGATTGATGAGATAGATCATTATGTCGTCACGGGTGCAGATGGCGGTGGACAAAGTCGCCACTCCCTCTTTTATCAAAGTCTCGGCATTTCCCTTGTAAACGTCGGTACCATGGGCCAGTCCCGCTATACGGATAAGGTCGGTGAAGGACTGGGGATGGGTGTCGATGAGCATCTTCATGGCAAATCTGGTACCAAATTCAGGTATGCCAAGGGTACCTGTAAGGAAACCGCCTATGTCGTCCGGCGTGATCTTCAATATGCCCGGGGAGATGAACAGGCTCATCACATCCTTGTCATCCAAAGGCACATCCACCGGATCCATATCCGAATGAACGGTAAAAAACCTCATCATGGAAGGATCCATATGCCCCAGTATGTCCAGCTTCAAAAGATTATGATCAATGGAATGATAATCAAAATGGGTGGTGATCACACCCTTTTCTTCCTTGTTGGCAGGATACTGTACCGGTGAAAAAGTATATATCTTCTCCCCCTTGGGAAGCACCACTATACCTCCGGGATGCTGTCCCGTACTGTTTTTGACGCCGGAGATCCCCACTGCAGTACGCTGGATCTCGCACCAGCGCTTGGTGATATTTCTCTCCTTATAATATGCGCAGACATAACCCTCTGCCTTTTTGTCCTTGAGTGCGCTGATGGTGCCTGCCTTAAAAGTATTCTCTTTTCCGAAGAGCTCACCCGTAAAACGGTGGGCCCGGCCCTGATATTCTCCGGAAAAATTAAGATCTATATCCGGCTCCTTGTCTCCCTTAAATCCAAGGAAGGTCTCAAAAGGTATGTCAAAGCCGTCCTTTATGAGCTTTCTGCCACAGACCGGGCAATCCTTGTCCGGCATATCGCAGCCGCTCATTCCGGCGAATTTTTTCACATCCTCGGAATCGAAATCGGTATAATGGCAATTCTCGCAATAATAGTGGGCCGACAGGGAATTCACCTCGGTGATATCAGCCATAAAGGCGACAAAGGATGAACCCACGGAACCTCTCGATCCCACCACATAACCGTCGTCGTTTGATTTTTTTACCAGCTTCTGAGCGATGATGTACATCACCGCAAAGCCGTTTTTGATTATGGAATTGAGCTCCTTTTCCAGTCTGTCGGCCACAGGGGCGGGAAGCTCATCCCCATACATCCTGTGAGCCTTGGCATAACAGATATTCTTAAGGTCCTCGTCCGAATTCTCGATCACGGGAGGACATTTGTCGGGACGCACCGGCGGTATCCTGTCGATCATGTCCGCTATCATATTTGTGTTTGTGATAACTATCTCCCTGGCCTTTTCATATCCCAGATAAGAAAACTCCTCCATCATCTCATCCGTGGTATGCAGATAGAGCGGCGGCTGGAGATCCGCATCGTCAAATCCCGTTCCGGCCAGCAATATACTCCTGTATATCGCATCATCGGGATCAAGGAAATGAACGTCGCAGGTAGCGCAGACAGGCTTATTGTACAGCTCTCCCAGCTCGACTATCTTGCGGTTAAGCTCCCTTAAGCCCTCCTGATCCTTCACCTCGCCTTTCCGCACGAGGAACTCGTTATTCCCTATGGGCTGGACCTCCAGATAATCATAAAATTCGACTATCCTGGCTATCCTGTCGGGGCTTTCCTCATGCAATACGGCTCTGAACAGCTCTCCCGCCTCGCAGGCGGAGCCTATGATCAGTCCCTCCCTGTTCTTTCTGAGCAGGCTCTTGGGGATCCTGGGTCTTTTGGCATAATACTCGAGATGGGATTCGCTCACCAGCTTATACAGATTATTCCTTCCGATCTCGTTCTTGGCCAGAAGGATGATATGGTAATAGGGCTTGTGCTTTATGGCATTTATATCCATGGTCCCGAATCTTTCGTTGATGTCATCCAGATCCCTGATACCCTGTTCCGTCAGCATATCCGCATATTTAAAAAACAAGCCTGTGATGACCTCCCTCTCCTGACGGGCGGTGGGAATATCTTCATCCACATGAAGCTTCAGCTCTTTTCCGGCAGCGGACAGCTTATTGTAGCGCTTTGATACCAGATAAACGGAAAGCTCATTTATATCAAGCAAGGTGAAATCCCTATCCATCCCCAGCCTGCGGGCAGCTGCATGGATGAAGGCCTCCCCCATGGCGGATTCATAGCACACCAGCACGCCGGCACCGGCAAAAGACAAAAACTCAGGCAGCACCTGCTCTATACCGGGTGCATTCTTCACCATGAGATCATCTATCCCTGTCCGCTTGACTGCCTCATAGGAAAGGGGCTCTCCCGGATTGACAAAACTCTCAAAAGTGTCTGCCACCCTGCCTGCGGATATCTTTGCCGCACTTATCTCTATGATGTGATCGGACGCCGGTGAAAAACCGGAAGTCCTGATGGCATAAACAATATATTCATCCATCAGGCTCTGCCCAAGGCTCCCCATGACCGCCTGGGCCTCGTCATCCACCAGATATCCTTCCATGCCGTATATCAGCTTAAAGTTATCCTTCTTGCCAAGGGCATGATACGCAGGTGTGAACGCCTGGACCACGCCGTGGTCGGTTATGGCCAAAGATCCCATATCCCACAGCTTTGCCCTGGCCATTATATCCACCACATCGCTGACTGCATCCATGTCGCTCATCTTCGTATGGCAGTGAAGCTCCACCCTCTTTTGAGGTGCATTATCCATCCTGACCTGCCTGAAATCGTCGATGGCCTTTATCCCGGCAGGATAGGTGAGCACCAGCTCGTTATCATGAGAGTCAAAGGCTATCCTGCCCCTGACCTTTACGAACATGCCCTCCCTGATGGCTGCGGCCGCTTCATCAAAATATTCTATGTCGTAAAACAGCTTTACGGCGATGGAATCGGTAAAATCCGTCAGCAAAAATCTGGTCATGGCCTTTTGCTTTGAGGGGAAATCCTTTTGTTCTACCATGAATATCTTTCCCCGAAGGACCACATCGTTCATCTCCGTGTTCACTTCGTCGATGGGCAGAAGCAAAGAACGGGTCTCGCCGCGGACGGTAAGACTGTCCTCAAACTCCCTTCCGTATACCATGTCAGGCCTGGCAAAGCCTCTGAATCTGCCCTGACCCTTTCCTTTGCCGGAATACTTCTTTCCGTTTTTATCAAAGCCCTTGCCGCTCTTGTTCGTTTCCGATGTCTGTGCAGCGGTTTCAGGAGCCGACGACATGTTTTCCCCGGACCTTGAGTCATAGCGCTCCGCGATGCGGCTCGCCTGATTATGTGCTCTCATCCTGGCATCCTTAAGAGTCCCCGAAACCTCCCCCTCCACATACCTGATCCTGAAGGAGGCCGGCACGTTGCATCTGTCACAGAAAACATATTCCAGAAAATCCGTAAGCTCCTTTTCCAGATGTCTGGCCATTACGTTGTCCTTCACAGTGAGGGTAATGATCCTGCCATCCGGGTCATAATCGGACTCTGCCATATGAAAGATATGTTCCATTATGGGATTTATCTCATGGATCTCGTATTCAATACTGGACCTGTATTTTTCAAAAAGAACTCCCGGAGTATACAGCTCCGAAAGATTATAAGATTCGCACAGCCTGAACCGGACGTCTCTGTCGGGACACATACTCTGCTTAAGGTCGTCCTCGATCTTTTTGAGCGTCTTTTTAGGCACCAGATAACCGGCCTTGAAATAAACCGATATCTGCGCCTTTTCCCTTTCATTGACCACACGATATACATCTATATGCCGGATTATGGATTCGATCTCACCGACAGGTTTGTAAGCGGGAAATATCTCCGCAAAGCTTTTATTGTTTTCCATGATCACTTACCGGCAAAGCTGTCCAGTTCCGCTTTAAGAGCATCCAAAAGTTCATCCTCGGGCACCTTTTTGATTATCTCACCCTTGCGGATGACAAGGCCTTCTCCCACGCCGCCGGCTATCCCCAGGTCAGCCTCCTTCGCCTCTCCCGGCCCGTTTACAGCGCAGCCCATGACAGCCACCTTTATATCCAGATCGTACTCCTGAACCATATTTTCCACCCGGGTAGCCAGAGAGATGATGTCTATCTTTGTGCGTCCGCAGGTGGGGCAGGACACGATCTCCACGCCGCCCTTTCTGAGTCCCAGGGTACGCAGGATCAGCTTCGCAGTGTATATCTCTTCCACGGGAGCCCCTGTCAGAGAAACCCTCACCGTATCACCGATACCCTGCCCAAGGATAAGTCCCAGGCCCACGGAGGATTTTATGTTTCCGCTCCTAACCGTACCGGCCTCTGTGATCCCCACATGAAGTGGATGCAACGTCTTTTGGGCGATAAGCTCATGGGCTCTGACACACATCATCACATCCGAGGATTTGATCGAAATGACCAGGTTATCATAACCCATATCCTCGATCCTGGCACATTTCATAAGAGCGCTTTCCACAAGCCCCTGGGCGCTTACACCCTGATATTTTTCAAGAAGCTGCTTTTCCAATGAGCCTGAATTCACCCCCACCCTTATGGGTATCATACGCTCCTTTGCGCACTTTACCACCTCGGCCAGCCTTTCATCCCCGCCGATGTTACCGGGGTTGATCCTTATCTTGTCCGCGCCGTTTTCCATGGCCGCTATGGCCATACGGTGATCAAAATGTATATCCGCCACTATAGGGATGTGTATCCTTTTTTTAATCTCGGCCAAAGCCTTCGCCGCCTCAATGGTGGGAACGGTGGATCTGCTGATCTGGCAGCCCGCCTTTTCCAGTTCCAGTATCTGGCCGACTGTAGCCTCCACATCCTCCGTGGGCGTATTGGTCATGGACTGAATGGCGATATCGCTGCCGCCGCCTATGGTGACATCACCGATCTTTACCTTATGTGTAGTGGTCCTGTGATCTGACATAATCTCCTCTTCTCCTG
>JAEEGL013069987.1_pt1 | contig 29288 bp, 25 predicted proteins | sample 9134231 | NCBI WGS metagenome assembly JAEEGL01 (sample SAMN16246548, study PRJNA631951) | gut metagenome | biome: gut microbiome; feature: rumen; material: fiber-attached | host: Bos | place: Iran: Karaj | collected 2018-10 | reverse complement strand
TCCTGAATCTGGGCAATCTCCTTGCGGGGGAAGCCCGGCACGATGCGGTCGACCAGCGTAGCGTAGACGCCGCAGCACTCGTCGAACCACTTCTTGAAGTCGGCGGGCAGCTGCCACAGCTCGATGTACTTGTTGATGCAGTCCTTCAGCACGTGGCCGTTGAGGAAGATCAGCTCGCAGGGGAAGATGATGAGTCCCTTCGTGGGGTCGCCCTCGAAGGTCTGCCAGCGGCGATACAGCAGCTGCACCAGCTTTCCGGGATAGCTGCTGGCGGGCTTGTCCTCAAGTTTGCATGCGGGGTCGAAGGCAATACCTGCCTCGGTGGTGTTCGAGATGACGAAGCGAATCTCAGGCTGGTCGGCCCGGGCCATGAAGGCATCGTTCTGAGAGTAGGGGTTCCGCGCACGGCTGATGACATCGATACGCTCCAGCGTGTTGACGGGTTTGCCATTCTCGCGTCCCTGCAGGTTGACGTGGTACAGGCAGTCCTGCCCGTTGAGCCACTCTACCATACCCTTGTCAATGGGCTGTACGACGACGACGCTACCGTTGAAGTTGGTCTTCTGGTCCATGTTCCAGATGATCCAATCAACGAAGGCACGGAGGAAGTTTCCCTCACCAAACTGAATGACCTTTTCAGGCATGACGCTCTTCGGAGCGAAGTGTTTGTTTAACGGTTTCAACATAATTCTTCTTTATTTTGATAAATAGTTTGTTTATTGTGCTGCAAAGTTAGTGAATATTTTCCGAATAGACATCAATTTCCACCTATTTTGTGACGTTAACGTTTACATTGGAATGTGAGGGTGGCAGCCCGTTCTTTAAGTGTGTGAGAGGACAGGTGGCTGCGACTTATCAAAGAAGGGTAGGGTGATTGTTTTCAGCTGTGCTGACCAGCCTGACAGTTCTGGCTGTCGTGCTGACAGGCCAGGTATTTACGGCTGTCGCGCTTGCGTTTCTGAATCTTCAGATAGTAGGTGGGAAGGAACACAAAGAGGAAATAAGGATATGCCTTCCATTTGGGGTAGCCAAGTATGGTCTCGTAAATCTTGACGTTGTACTTGATGAGCGACATCTTGTTGCTCGATACCGAGTGGTTGCGCTGGCGGTAGTAAGCCATCGGCTCTGTGACGGTGTACGCAGGGCTTGACTTCCTCAGAATGGTGAGGAACAGAGCCCAGTCCTGACGCTTGCGGATAACGGGCATGAATACCTTCCCACCCAGCAGTTTCGTGTCGTACATAGCCGTTGAGCATCCTACCTTGTTGTCGTGCTTCAGCATGTTGAACGTGATGGTCTCTGGAGCGATGACCACCCCCGTTTCCTGATCGCTGTCGTTACAGGTGACGTATGACGTACAGCTTAACGCGCACCGCTTTTCTCTCATCAGCGCGATTTGCCGCTCCAGTTTCTCGGGGAACCAGCGGTCGTCGCTATCGCAGAAGGCAATGTATCGTCCCTTTGCACGCTCTATCGACTTGTTGCGGGCCACGCCGGGGCCGTTATTGCCCTTCAGGTGTTCCACTTTTATGCGTGCATCCCTTCCGGCATATTCCTCCAGTATTCTCAGTGTTGAAGAATCTGTGGAACCGTCGTCGGTGATGAGCAGTTCCAGATGTTTGTATGTCTGGTTCAGGATGCTGTCAATAGATGCAGAGAGGTATTCCCCCGCATTATATGTTGGCATAATGACAGATACCAAATCTTCGTTCATATCCCTTCTTTTTTCTGAAATCGGATGCAAAGGTACAACTTTTTTATGATATTTGTTCTTGTTTTGGGGTAAAATATGTACCTTTGCATCAAAATTTGTTATACGATGAAGAATTTTATCAGAAAAATCGCAGCGATAGTTTGTAGTTGGTTCCCTGTGGCTACTGTGAAATTGCGTTATTATTTTCGTTTTAAACGCTTCCCGGACTTCAAGAACCCGAAGGACCTGAACGAGAAGATACTTTATCTGAAGCTCTACTCTGACACGTCGCTTTGGACACAGCTGGCCGATAAGTACAAGGTACGTGAGTATGTGAAATCCTGTGGCTTGGAGTCTATACTCATCCCCCTTTATGGCGCTTGGGAACGTGTGGAGGACATCCCGTTTGACGAACTTCCCCAACAGTTCATCCTGAAGGCCAACAACGGTGACGGAAAGGGTACGAACATGAAGATAGACAAGTCCAAGATGAATGATGCCGACTGGACAGCATTGCGCAAAAGACTACAGGGGTGGCTGGATGCAAAACACATCGGAGCACTCTCCGGTGAACCACAGTATCGAGACATTAAGCCCATGATACTGGCTGAGGAGCTGCTGCCCTGCAATGAGGGCGACACCTCGCTGATAGATTACAAGCTCTGGAGCTTCAACGGTGAACCATACTCCTTCTTTATATGCTCTGAGCGGCAGTTGGACGGCTATCATGCCACAGTCGACTGCTATGACCTGGAGTGGAACCGCTATCCTGAGAATATGCTGGCATCGCCCCACATGACCGTAGCTACCAAAGCCATACCTCGTCCTGCGTGTCTCGACGAGATGATTGAGGCTGCCCGCAAGCTGTCAAAGCCGTTCCCGGAGGTTCGCGTCGATTTGTATGCGGTAAATGGCAAGCTCTATTTCGGAGAGATGACCTTCACCTCCTTAGGCGGCATGATGGACTTCTATACGCCTGAGTACCTGCTTGAAATGGGAAAGCACGTCACACTACCAGCGTAAACCGATGAAGATGTTTAGGAAGGCTCTGCTGTTTGCCCTGCTGCTCACCTTGTCGGCTGACACGGTGACGGTGGAGGCCCAGACGTCCGACGACTACGTCCTCGTCTTCTCTGACGAGTTCAACCAGCCCAACGGCAGCCAGCCTGACCCAACAAAATGGAGCCGTGCAACGCGCAACAAAAGCCAGTGGGCGCGATGGATCAGCAATTCCGACAAAGTCGTCTTTGTCAAGAACGGCTCTCTTGTCTGCAGGGCCATCCCCAATAAATATGAACGGGGTGATACGGCGACCATGCTGACGGGAGCCATCAATACAAAGGGCAAGTTTGCTTTCCAGTATGGTAAGGTGGAAGTCCGTATGCGGACGAATCTCATGGTAGGCAATTTCCCTGCAGTCTGGATGGTGCCAGTACCAGGTCAGAAAGATAGTCGCTACGGCGAAATCGACATTGTTGAGATGTTCGGCAATCAGGGAAAGTCAGCCCATACAGCCCATACCCACAGGTCGTATACCTTAAAGAAAGAAGGCCTCAAGCGAGAGTTCAAGGAGCTTGTTTCCGTTAAGAAGTGGCATGTCTATGGCTTGGAGTGGACTAAGGACAAACTGATATGGACTGTGGATGGCAAGCGTGTAGGGGAGTACCTCAGAGACCGCACTTCGCAGATGAATGCTGAAGGACAATGGACTTTCGACCGTCAGTTCTACCTGATCCTCAACCAGAGTGTCGGCAACGGCAACCACCCCTTGTTGGTTCCTAACGTCAAAAAGAAGTATGAGACTCAGTTCGACTGGATTAGGGTCTATCAAGCAAAACAGTCAGTCGTTCAAGCTCCGTAACCAGGTTGTCTTGCGGATGTTGAATTACAATTTCCTTCGGATAAAGTCATAGATCATCCCCAACGAGTCCGACGGCTTCATCTTGATGATGTTTTTCAGGATGGTGCTCCTGTTTACACGCTGGTATTGCTTGTTGTAACAGAATACATGGCGGTAATACTTCTCGTTTTCCTCGTTGATGTCCAGCAGTCCGTTAAGATGCTCCATTCTATATGTCTGAGGCACATCGTTGGTATACTCGGGACAGTAGTCTTTTCCTATTCTTACATAGTCGTAGCTTATTGCAGGGGTACTGTCGGTCAGGTCAACGTTGACGACGACAGAATACTTGGTAGGCTCCCAGGGCATGTTAAACACAAAGTTGCCAAGAGAATAGAAGATGGTTGCACCTTTGTATTGCTCGCAGCCTTGCAGCCGATGCGGGTGCATGCCTATGAGTAACTGAACTCCATGGTCAACCAGGAAATGAGCCATTTGCTTTTGGTCAATATATGGATAGTCGATAAACTCATTTCCCCAATGGACGTAGGCAATCCGGTAGTCGCAATGGGACAGCTTTTGCAGTTCGGCTTCCATTTCATGCAGTTCCGGCATAGCCCAGTAACAAGGCTCTTTTGTGAAATTGTCTGGTCTGAGACAGAAGACCATGATGCCAATTCGCTTTCCCTGATGGACAAACTGATAGCTGTGCCTGTCAGCCGATCCGGCATAGGCAACTGACTTGCTGTCAAGGTATTCCAGCATCTCCTTGTATGCGTCAGCCCCGTGTTGCATGACATGGTTGTTGGCCACCCCATAGAAGTCCAGGTGGTTGATGTGGCTCAACGCTTGTGGTGCTATGATGAATTGCTTCTGCTTTAGTCCGCACTGGTTGGATGAGCTGGCGCAGACACATTCCATATTGCCAATCCAATAGTCGTCCTTATTCCTGACAAGGTGGGCAAAGGGATCCATGCCTTGTTTTATTTTACTACCTGTGCCAAAGCCTGTATCAAAATATCCGTCAGTCAGGTTAATGTCACCAACAATTCTTAACATGTTCAGTTCTTGTTAATTGAGTTCTTGCAATAAATACCAGTAAGCATGGCCTTCAGCGCGGTGAAGAATGAGCAGTTCTTTTTGTATAAGCCGTATTTTCTGATGGCGGTATAGAAGGCAAATATGGTGGCATAGTATTTTCCCATATATCTTTCCGTGGCCCAACCTTTCTGCAAATAGAATTTCTCGTTGTAGCCAGTGAACCATGTGGAGGTTGTGCGTTCTTCCAACGATAAGATATGTTCGGGTACAAATAATATATTCAGCCCGTTTCGCAGACAGTCATACAGAAACTTGTTCTCCTCACCAGAGCCATGCCCCGTGCCTGCTCCCATTTCCTCGTCAAAGCAAATGCCTTTTTCCATGATGAGTTGTCGGCGGAATGCTATTTGAACGCTTGAGATACGAAGAGCGGAGAGATAGCCTATCTTCTTCACTTCCTTACCGTAGTTCTTTTGGGGATTGCCTCCCATGGTGAAGTCAAAGGCAATGACATCTGCCTCAGGATAGTCCTGGAATGCCTTAATGATGGTTTGAGGGTAGTTCGTGTCCAGACATTCATCGTCATCAGCTATCAGACACAGATCAGCCCGTGAGTTCCTGATAGCCATATTACGGCTTTTCGACAATCCTCTTTCCTTTGTCGATATAAACTTTATCTTACAGCTGTCACCTTCAGCATTGTCAAATGGTATTTCTACCGCATTCTCGGTGTCACACTGGTTCACGACCACACCATCGCTCTGAAGGTTCACTTGCTTGGCGATGGCTGCGTCCGATTGGTGCATACACGACAGGAGCACTTCTAATGTCATAGCAATGTCTGTTTAAGTGCGTCCAGGAAGCCGGTACCATATTTCAGGTCAGGCTCAACATAGTTACCCTCTCCCCATTCGTTCCATGAGCGCAGGAACAGCAGTTTGTGGTCTGCCTGCTTGTTCTCAATCACTTTGAGAGCATGCTCAATGTGTGTACGGAAATGTTCCGGGGTGGCATTCACGTATATACCGTCAGCAATATTCGAGCGGGGTGCCCTGTCCCATTGTGGCATGATGGTGGGGAACACGTTTTCCCAGTTGTCTTCTGGGGCAAAGAAGTGCCTGATGACTTTAGGATAGTCCAGCTTGCTGGTTGGGGTGATAGGGAGCATTTTGTTGAGCATCACGCGCACCAGCCTCTGGTATTTTCCTGAGTGTAGCATCTCAGCCCTCGACTTGCCGAACGAGTTGATGCCGTCGAATCCCAGGGAAAGGAAATTGTTGTACACTTCTGCGCTGCTTTCCAGGTTGGGCATCACGCGCTCGATAGATCCGTCCTCACGGCGGCGAACCGTAGAGGTGGAGTTGCCGATGGCCACAAAGTAGACTCCTGCCAATCCGTTTTCAACGGCCAGCTTGCGCCAAAAGTCCATGAAGTGGGTAACGTCCGTGAAGTGGTAGGGGTCGAAGATGAGAAACAGCGGCTTTCCGTCTACCGTGATATAGCGGTGGTCGCGGAATGCCGGCAGCACATAGTTGAAATGCCGGATGTAGTCTTCGTCGCCCGGATATTCCTGTTTGGCTATGTACACGGAGTCGGCTGTCCTGACCGCGCTTTTACCGCGATTCCATGTCTTTGTCGTCCAGTCGTGGTTGGCCCACGCCAGGCAGAACGGATAGTCGGGCTTGCCGCTGGCCAGCACTTCCTCGAAGGGACGCTGAAGCAGTTGGCGGCCGTTGCCCATCCAGTAGTGCCAATAGCAAAAACCTTCTACACCAGCCTCACGAGCCATCTGTGCCTGCTGTTCACGTATCTCTGGCAGTCGTAAGTCGTAAAAACCTAAGTCGGCAGGAATGCGTGGCTGGTAATGCCCTTTAAACAGAGGCTTGGCCTTGGCAACGTTGGTCCATTCTGTAAAGCCCTTGCCCCATACGGCATCATTTTCCGGAATGGGGTGGAACTGAGGTAAGTAATATGCGATAACTCTTGCTTTCATGCTTTATATTTTTCAATGTGACATTCGTGTTTTTTTGTCTCACGGTTATAATTGATTCCTACGAGCAGGAGATTGTCCGTGTATTGAACAATCTTGGTAGGATATTCCTTGCGCTTAATCTGGTCAATAGCTGTGTCGACATCTTGATTATATTTCAGTTCAATGACGAGAGCTGGTGAGTCTACGTTCTTTCGTGGTATGAGTACCAGATCGGCAAATCCTTTGCCTGAGGCCAACTCACGATGGATGATGTAGTCGCTAGCGGCATAATAATAGGCGATGCTCAGCACGCAGGCCAGTGAGTTTTCGTCGTTATAGCTCAGGATGCTGGTATGCTCGTCGTGGGCCAAATCGATGGCTCGCGCAACCTCTTCTTCGTTGCCATTGAGTGTGGACTGCAGGAGACGCTCAGACTGTTGTAAAGACTTCACCACGTTGTCCCAACCAGACTCTTCTACAGCATTGCTCAACTCGCCAGCGACCTCGTAATTAGGAATGTAACATTCATTTTTTCGCCAGTTGTAGGCTATATAACCTAAATGTATTAGCACCGTCAGAACATCGTCCTTGCTCTGGATAATGGACATGTCATTCTGGAACTTTGTCGTGTTGACCTTAACCCGTTCACCAGCCAGTAGTTTCAGTACATCGTCCTTTAGTCCGGCAAAGTTCATGCGGATGTAGTTGGCAACCGCATCGTATGCTCCTGTTGAGGCCCAAAAACTGCGGCAGCGACGGCTTCTGAGAGCACTCATTACCGAGTTGGGATTAAAGACGGACGGTTCGTCACCTATCTGGTAGCCATCATACCACTTCTCCAATTCGTCGAAATCTGCATGGTGCTTCTCTGCAAGCATCCTTACTTCTGCCTTGGTAAACCCGAAAAAGGAAGCCATATCAATGGGCTCGACCATGGAATATTCCTGGAAGTTGTTGAGCGCCGATTCCGTCTTATACTTCTTGATAGGCAGGATACCCGTCATATAGACACCAGCAAACACCCTGACGGCATCAGCACTCTTGAACATACGCTGCAGCCAGCCGACATAGCGGTCCATCGTTTCGGTGCCGGGTGCAAACTCGCGGCAGATGGCATCCCACTCGTCAATGATGAATATGAAATTCTGCCGGTTGGCTTCGCTGACACGCAGCAGATACTTGATCAGGTTGTCGCCCGCCTCGGTAGGAATATCGGCGTATGCCTTGCTGACATCTGCCAGCAGTTCTGCATCAATCTTGCTGACAATTTCAGGGTCTTTCTCGGCCATGAAGTTTGTCAAATCCAGATAGATGACAGGATATTTGTTCAAGTGTTTCTCAAACGATGCGTCCTGAGCTATCTTCAAGTCGGTAAACAGCGCCCGTGAGTCGCACGACAGGTCGTAGTAGGCACACAGCATCTTGGCAGCCATCGACTTTCCGAAACGGCGGCATCGAGTTACACAACTGAAACGACGTTCAGTGAACAGAGTGTTGTTAACAACGGAGATTAGTTCGGACTTATCGACATATTCCCCATTACGAGCACTCTGAAATCCAGCATTACCTGTATTGATATAACTACCCATATCTTTCAATTTTGTTGTTTATGCAATTTCCTAGTCTGCAATAGTATGAGATATGGAATATCCCGTTTGCATATTATTCCAAACTATGTCTGTCTTTTTCTACATAGACATACTATCTCGAATCATTTCCGAGAATGTCTGAATTCCTACAGGGTATTTTCTTACTGCCATAGTCTCAATTTTTTGCAAAGGTAACCATTTTATCTGACACCGCAAAACAAAAAGTCAATTTCTTCACTATTGCTCCTGTTTGTTATGTGTTGGTCACGATGCTGTTTCTATGTAAGATATCATTGTAAAGCGCGTATATTTTTTTTGCATTTGTTTCTTTTGTGTATAATTGGTTGACTATATAGAATGCTAATCGAGTATAATTATCATAGAAAGAAAAATCATGGTTAGTTATTTCAGTCATTAAGTTTGCCAATTGTTGATCCGTCTCATAACGAAGAGCAATCTCCTTACCAGTCATTGTTAAGGCGTTGTCAAGTTGTTCTTTTGTGCCACTGGTGTTTCGACCGATGACCAAACAGCCTTGTTGCATAGCCTCGGGCATACAAAAACCAAACCCCTCGAATGGTGATGAGACAATCAAGGCACGTGCCTTTACCATTAATTCAGAAATGTCATTCCTGTTGCCTAAAAAGTCCACGAGGTCAGTCAAGTGATTCTCTTCGACATATCTTTGCTGTTTTCTATAATATGCTTCATCGGCACTGCCACCAGCCACTTTTAATGGGAGAGGATTGCTTATTTTTTCAACGTATAGTTTATAAGCATTTAGCAACTGGTCTAATCCTTTTGCGGGTTGGATACGTCCTGCAAAGAGGAAATAGTCCTTAGTGTCGCATTTTGGCATTACATCTATTTTAGAGAACACACCATCATAGATAACGCGAGACATGCTTTCCTTGTTGTCTTGACGGTAATGTCTTTGAATGGCTTTAGTGATACATATCGAGTAAGATTGGCTGCATTCGAGTTGGTTTGTAAAAGAAAGTTTCGTCGGAAAATAACGAACACCGATCTGGTCTGCGTATTCCCTAATATGATAGACGTGAGGTATGCCAGCTTTCTGTGCAGCATCAAAACCTATCCGGATGATGCTAGAGTTTGAATGGACGATGTCTATCTTGTTTTCCCTGATCCATGCAGTGACAACTTTGGTGGCCCTTTGATTGACTATGATTCGTGCTGCAAGTCTGAGAAGGAAAAGCAGACGTTGTTTCAATGTTTTTGAGTGTGGATAAGCAGAAGAACGATAGTTGACGGCAAGCGTAGGAATCTGTCTTTTGTTCAGTTCGTCAAACACTCCGTCATTATCAGGAACCACAATGTAGGGCTTGACACCATAGGGTGTCATGCCGTCCATCATGTTCAAGAAAGCCTTTGTTGCCCCATCATTAGCACAAGTAGAATGAAGGATATATGCTATGTTCATGTGTCTTTATATTTTGTCATTATCAATACTTTATTGTATCAAAGAATCACTTTACTAACTATATTATGGCAAAGGTAATAATTTTTTTTTATTCAACAAAGAAAATGGAATGAAAATACAAGAACGTCATTGCTATAACGAAAGATTTGTTGAAATTAAGTTTTTTTATACTAATTGTTATCAATGAGTAACTACTCAGTCATCATTCGTTGGTCGGCCTCTCGGCCTCAAAATCTGACAAAATCTAAATAAAAATCCAACAAAAATAGGGGAAATGAAGATTTTTGTATGATTTTCAACAAGAATTTTGAAAGATTTTGAGCGTAGCGACCATATAATCAGCTATGACTGAGTAGTTACTTCCATTTCAACAGTTGATTACGGAGCCTGTGATGATGACTGAGTAGTTACCTGCTACAAATAATTCTCAACAATTATATTTCCTGACATATAATTCTCAAATTCGTGATAAAAAAATAACTTTGAAGTTACAATGGGGTGGGAAAGTTCAGTTATTTCATTTACTCATTGGGTAATTCTCGTGAGTGGGCCTCTCACGGAGCTGAGTGGGCTACTCACGGAGCTGAGTGGGCTTCTCACGAAAGAATAGCGTATAGGTTTTATGCAAAAAAAGTGAAGAGAACAAACTTTACGATGGGGCTGCAAAACCATGATATGTAGCCTACAACAAACCCTTCACCGTAAGCGTTTGTATATCATCGAGTTTGCTCACTTGGTGAAGGGTTTGAATGATACGTATAATTGCTACTAATCCTATATCTAAAGCTGGTCACCGCTTGTTTTCCCACTTATTTTTTTCCACCCATACAGAAAAAAACGCAATATTCTCTTTGTCGTTTGCCATAGTTTTTGTAATTTTGCACGCCGAAAGGGTATTATATACACGCAAAAGGTAAAAAACGTATGGGTGGCTTCTTTGGCACAATCTCTAAACGGGACTGCGTAAACGACTTGTTTTACGGGACCGACTACAACTCGCACTTAGGTACAAAACGCGCCGGAATGGTGACCTTCGACGTGGATAGCGGCTTCCACCGCTCCATCCACTCGCTGGAGCGTGAGTATTTCCGCTCGCGCTTCGAGGATGAGCTTGACTCCTTCAAGGGACACCAGGGCTTGGGAGTCATCAGCGACACTGACCCGCAGCCCATCATCGTCAACTCCCACTTGGGGCGCTTTGCCGTCGTCACGGTGGCCAAGATCAACAACCTCAGGGAGATAGCCGACGAGCTGCTGCAGCAGCGCATGCACTTCAGCGAGATGTCGGCCAACAACATCAACCAGACGGAGTTGGTGGCCCTGCTCATCAATATGGGCGACACGTTTGTGGAAGGCATCAACAAGGTTTACCAGAAGATAGAAGGCTCGTGCTCGATGCTCATCCTGACGGAGGACGGCATCATCGCTGCACGCGACTTCCTGGGGCGCACCCCCATCGTCATCGGCAAGAAGGCGTTACACCGCCTGTCGCCCATAGGTACCGACGAGCTCATCGAGGCATACGCCGTGTCGAGCGAGACGACCAGCTTCCCCAATCTTGACTACACGGTGCTGCGCGATGTAGGGCCAGGCGAGATAGTCCGTCTGCGCGCCGACGGTATCGAGGTGTTGCAGAAACCCTTCTCGCGCTGCCAAATATGCTCCTTCCTGTGGGTCTACTACGGCTTCCCTGCCAGCGACTACGAGGGCATCAATACAGAATATGTACGCGAGAAGAACGGCCGTCTGATGGGTGAGAAGGACCACGACGTGGAGCCAGACCTGGTATGTGGCATTCCCGACTCCGGCGTTGGTATGGCGTTAGGCTATTCAGAGGGCAAGAAGGTACCCTACAAGCGTGCCGTGCTGAAATACACGCCGACGTGGCCGCGCTCATTCACGCCAGGCAACCAGAACCGCCGTGCCTTGGTGGCCAAGATGAAGCTCATTCCCAACCCTGCCATCCTGAAGGATCAGCGCATCGTGTTCTGCGACGACAGCATCGTGCGTGGCACCCAGTTGCGCGACAACGTGCGTACCTTCTTTGACAACGGTGCCAAGGAGGTGCATGTGCGCATCTCCTGTCCGCCGCTGGTGTATGGCTGTCCGTTTGTCGGTTTCACGTCGTCGAAGAGCGACCTGGAACTCATCACGCGTCGCATCATCAAGGACATCGAGGGCGACGAGAACAAGAACCTGCAGGCCTACGCCACTACTGGCTCGCCGGAGTATCGGCGCATGGTCAACGAGATAGCCCGCCGCCTGGGACTGTCCAGCGTGAAGTTCGCCACCATCGAGGATCTTATCGAGTCGATAGGCCTGCCCAAGGAGCGTGTCTGCACCCACTGTTTCGACGGTACGTCGTACTGTCACGAACACGATGAGGAGAAGTGAAAAACGAAAAGTGAAAAGTGAAAAATATAGAAAAAACGTCTTGCGGAAGCAAATTTTTCACTTTTCACTTTTCACTTTTACCTTTTTTTTGTACCTTTGCAGCCTGAAAAAACTTTTTGAAGCGTGAAAATAAAGCAAGTGCTGAGCGCCCTTGAACAGTTCGCGCCTCTGCCCTTGCAGGAAAGCTGGGACAATGCTGGCCTGCAACTGGGACTGACGGAGGCGGAGGTTTCAGGGGCATTATTGTGTCTGGACGTCAACGAGCAGATCATTGACGAGGCCATAGCGAAGGGCTGCAACCTCGTGGTGAGCCACCATCCGCTGCTGTTTCGCGGACTGAAGCAGATTAGCGGAGCCGACTACGTGCAGCGAACGGTCATCAAGGCCATCAAGCACGACATCGTGGTGGTGTCCATGCATACCAACATGGACAACGCCCAGGGCGGCGTCAACTGGAAGATAGCCGAAAGGCTGGGGCTGGAGGGTCTGACATTCTTAGCTCCCTCTCCCTTGGAAAGGGCGGGGGATGAGGCTTCCGGCAGCGGTGTATTAGGGGAGTTGCCCTCTGCGATGGATGCCCGTGCCTTTATTGAATTGGTGAAACAGCGGTTCGGCGTGGCGTGTGCCATGTGCAACGAACTGTTGCGGCGACCCGTCAAGAAGGTGGCTATCTGTGGCGGTGCCGGCGACTTCCTGTTGCCTGATGCTGTCAGCAAAGGTGCCGATGCCTTCATCACAGGCGAGATGCACTATCACCAGTATTTCGGCTACGAGCAGCAGATCCAGATTTGCGTCATCGGCCACTACCAGAGTGAGCAGTACACAGCAGAAATCTTCCGTGACATCATCCAGAAGGAGTGTCCAGGCGTCAGGACGGAGATTGCCGAGACGAATACGAACCCGATAGTATATTTATAGGAAACCAAGGCCCATGCCCCTGATTACGGCCTCCCCCTTGGGGGGATAAGAGGGGGGCTTCATTATGGCAAAGAAAGACCCTACAGACATGCCGGTTGAGGAGCGTCTGAAAACCCTCTACCAGCTGCAGACCACGCTTTCGGGCATTGACGAGAAGCGTGCATTGAGAGGCGAGCTGCCTCTGGAAGTACAAGACCTCGAGGACGAGATTGAGGGCTTGACGACACGTATCGAGAAGATACAGAACGAAATCGACGAGTACGAGAAGGCCGTTGTCGTGAAGAAGGGCGAGATAGAGGCCGCCAAAGCCAGCGTGGAGCGCTACAAGGCGCAGCTGAACGACGTGAAGAACAACCGCGAGTACGACACGCTGTCGAAGGAGATAGAGTACCAGTCGCTGGAAATTGAGCTTTGCAACAAGAAGATCAAGGAGGCCAGCTTCCGTATCGAGGAGAAGAAAAGCGAGCTGGCCCAGAACCAGGAAGTCATCGACGACCGCCGCCAAGCTCTTGAACTGAAGAAGAGCGAGCTGGACGAGATTATGGAAGAGACACGTGCCGAAGAGGAGAAGCTGAAGATGCGTGTGAAGGAACTGGAGATGAAGATTGAGCCGCGCCTGCTGACCTCGTTCAAGCGCATTCGCAAGAATGCCCGCAACGGACTGGGCATCGTCTATGTGCAGCGTGATGCCTGCGGCGGCTGCTTCAACAAGATACCGCCCCAGCGCCAGCTTGACATCAAGATGCACAAGAAGGTCATCGTCTGCGAGTACTGCGGACGCATACTCATCGACCCTGAGCTGGCCGGCGTCAAGCTCGACAAGCCCGTCGTCGAGGAGAAGAAGACCCGCAAGCGCGCTATCCGCAAGACGGTGAAGAAGGTCGAAGAGGCTTCCATTCCTGAGGAAGAGGCATGATTAATAAATGAGAAATGAGAAATGAGGAATGAGAAATGATTTCCGTTGAGTCATTTTTCATTCCTCATTTCTTATTTGAGAATAGTCGGGAATCTCCTGTAGGAACTCGTACGACTGTCGTGCGTAGTCCATGCGGCAGCAGTAGTGCTGCAAGCCGTTGCTCACAACCAGATAGTCGACGCGAAGCAGGAGATTGTAGACGGAAATCTGGTTAAACACCCGCTGTGTCACCGGCACGGTGGGTGCTTTGTATTCTATGATCATCTGCGGCTGTGCCTCCTTGCTGTACAGTATCGAGTCGCAGCGCAGGCGCTTGTCGCCTATCTTGAGTTCAATCTCGTTGCCCAGCAGCCCTTTCGGGTAGCCCTTGTGCTCCACCAGCCAGTGGGTGAAGTGCTGGCGCACCCACTCCTCAGGTGTCATTGCCACATAGCGGCGGCGCAGGAAGTCGAATATCTCCGGCTTCTCGCGCGTACCTCTCAGCTTTACGTCAAATGGTGGCAGGTTCAGCCCGTTCATGGTGTCTACAACGTCAGCCCGTTCATGTCGGCAACAGCGTCAGCTCTCTAACCGATGGTGATGCTGTATTTCGACATGAAGCTGGCACCAGGCTGCAGGTGGTTCATCAGCGGCTTGTCCTTGAACTCGCCCTTCCAGCCGCGAGGGTCGCCAATGCCGTACCACGGCTCGATGCACACAAAGGGAGCGTGCTTGTCGTAGGGACTCCAGAAGGCACACACAGGCGTCTTGTAGTCGACGGTGACGGCCGGCTCGCCATTGGTGTCCATGAGCATGGCGCGCCGCGTCTGGCTCTTGTGGATCTTCACGCTGTCGTTGCGCCAGAAGTGGTTGTTCAGCTCCATGATGCCCATGTCGGCCTCCAGGGGTACTTCCACCATGTCGTGCGAGCCGTCGGCATAGCTCTTCAGCACGTCCATCGGCTCCTCGTTGTCGAGTTTGATGAGTCCCTCCGTCTTGCCGCCGGGGATGTTGAACGCCGGGTGGCCGCCTATCTGGAAGTGAATCTCGCGAGAGTCCGTATTCTCCACGTGCCAGATGACGTGAATCCTGTTGCCCTCCAGCCGGTAGGTTATGGCGAGGTTGAAGCAGTAGGGGTACACCTTCAGCGTCGCCTCGCTCTCGTGCAGGGCGAAGGTCACCTTGTCGTCCGTCTGGCTGATGAGCGTGAAGTCCATGTCGCGGGCAAAACCGTGGCGCGGCAGGTGGTACTCCTTGCCCTCGGCCTGGTAGGCGTCGTCGTTGACGCTGCACACCAGGGGGAACAGAATGGGTGAGTGGCGTGGCCAGAACTTAGGGTCTGCCTGCCACAGATACTCCCTGCCCTCACAGTCTTGAATACTCTGGAGCTCGGCTCCCTTCTCGGCCACCTTGATGGTCAGCTGTTCGTTTTTCAGTTCTATCATAATTCGATCGTTTTTAGTTATTTTTTAGCTGTCAGCTGAAGGTTATTTTGACAATGATTTCGGCTCATAATGTGTCGTCTTGTTCACTTCTTCCTCACGGGGTCGCAAGTAAGGCCACAGCCAAGCTTCTTGAAGATCTTGCGGTCTACCTCGCTGAGCATAACGGTGGAATGGACCTGGCAGCCACGCAGCTGAGGCAGCTGCTCCAAGGCATGGCGGCAACGCTCGTCGCTCTCGCTGAGCACGCTGAGGGCTACCAGCACCTCGTCGGTATGCAGACGGGGGTTGCGGGCGCCGAGGTATTCGGTCTTCGTCTTCTGTACAGGCTCTATCAGACTCTGAGGAATGAGCTTGGCCTCATGGTCGATGCCGGCCAGATGCTTGGTGGCATTCAAGAGCAGGGCTGCGGAACAGCCGAGCAGGGGAGAGGACTTGGCGGTGATGATGGTGCCGTTCTCCAGTTCCATGGCGGCGGCCGTGTGACCGCTCAATTCCTGTTTGGCGGCGGCAGCCACGGTGACGCGGCGGTATGCGGTGGTAATCTTGGCCTGATTGAACAGCATCAGTATCTTGTTGACCTCCCGCTCGTTGTCGGCACCGTCGGCCATCTTGTTGGTGGCGTCGTAGTAGCGGCGGATAATCTCGTCGCGGCTGGCATTACAGCACACCTCGTCGTCGCTGATGCAGAAGCCCACCATGTTGACGCCCATGTCGGTAGGCGACTTGTAGGGGTTCTCGCCGTAGATGCCCTCAAAGAGGGCGTTGAGCACAGGGAATATCTCGATGTCGCGGTTGTAGTTGACGGCTATCTTGTCGTAGGCCTCCAGATGGAACGGGTCAATCATGTTGACGTCGTTCAGGTCGGCAGTAGCTGCCTCGTAGGCAATGTTGACGGGATGCTTCAGCGGCAGGCTCCACACGGGGAACGTCTCGAACTTGGCATAACCGGCACGAATGCCACGCTTGTTCTCGTTGTACAGCTGCGACAGGCAGACGGCCATTTTGCCTGAGCCGGGGCCTGGAGCCGTGACGATGACCAGCTCGCGTGACGTCTCGACGTAGTCGTTCTTGCCGAAGCCATCCTCTGAGGCTATCAGCTCAACGTTGTGGGGATAGCCGTCGATGAGGTAATGAACGTATGACTTGATGCCCATGCGCTCCAGACGGTGGCGGAACAGGTCGGCAGCCTTCTGACCGTTATAGTGGGTGATGACAACGGAGCCTACCATGAAGTCGCGGCTCATGAACTCGTCGCGCAGTCGCAGCACGTCCTCGTCGTAGGTGATGCCAAGGTCGGCGCGTACCTTGTTCTTCTCGATGTCGTCAGCGGATATGACGATGACAATCTCGATGCTGTCGCGCAACTGTCCCAGCATGTGCAGCTTCGAGTCGGGCTTGAAGCCTGGAAGCACACGGGAGGCATGGTGGTCGTCGAACAGCTTGCCACCGAGTTCCATGTATAGTTTTCCGTCGAACTGTGCGATGCGTTCGCGAATGTGTTCTGACTGTATCTTCAGATACTTCTCGTTATCGAAACCAATCTTCATGCTACTTTAAACTATGAAATATGAACTCAGAACTATGAACTGGCTATTTCCCGCGTTGTCTTTTCATCTCCTCTGCCTGCTTCTGCATGGCTTCGAGGCGGGCGGCAAGGCCGGAGGCCTTCTTCGGATTGTTCTTGTTGGCCTGGTAGTTGGCTTCGAGGATGGCCAGCAGCTTGGCATCGTCGGTGGTCTTGCGCAGCGTCCACATGATGGCTGCCGACATGAACAGCGAGATGAAGTAGTAGAAGTTTAGGCCGGAACTGTAGTCGTTGAAGATGAAGAAGAACATCAGCGGCATGATGTACATCATCCATTGCATCATCTTCATCTGCTCGGCCTGTGCGCCTATCATCTGGTCTTTCTGCTGGCGCATGCTGATCCATGTATAGATGAGCTGGGCGGCGCAGAAGAGGGTACAGGTCAGCGACAGGTGGTCGCCGATGCCCCATATGTTCTTGCCCCACTCGATGATGGGGTCGTAGGTCGACAAGTCGCCCATCCAGAGGAACGACTGACCGCGCAGCTGGATGGCGTTAGGCACGAAGAAGAACATGGCCAGCCAGATTGGCATCTGGATGAGCATGGGCAGACAGCCTGAAAGGGGCGACACGCCGTACTTCGAGTAGAGCGACATCATCTCCTGCTGCTTCTTCATCTGGTCCTCGGGCTTGTCGAGGTGCTTGGTGGCCTCCTCGAACTTAGGCTTCAGCACGCGCATCTTGGCGCTGGACATATAGCTCTTCTTGACCATCGGGAAGGTGATGACCTTCAGCAGAATGGTGATGAGAATCAGCACGATACCCATGTTGAAGCCGAAGCCTGTCAGCCAGTCGAACACATAGAGCGTGAACCACCGGTTGATCCAGCGCAGCAGCCACCAGCCGAGGTCTACCAACTGCTCCAGGTCAAGGTCTTTACCAAAGGCGCTCTGGGTCTCGACGTCCTGTATCAGACGGAAGTCGTTGGGACCGATGTACATCTCAAACTCCGTGGGCTGCTGGCCTGTGGGGTCGAAGGCGGTCTTCATCTTTGCGTCGAAGTGCTTCAGGTAGCCAGAGCCTTTCTCGTCCATCGTACTGGTCAGCTCGGCACCCTTCTTGAAGTTGTCCTTGGCGATGAGGGCCACCGAGAAGAACTGGTTGCGGAAGGCCACCCAGTCGGTCTCGGCCTCCGTGGCCTCCTGCTCGTCGCCTGTCTCTGACAGCTTGTCGGTGCTGCCACTGTGGGTTTCCTTATAATATATAGAGGTGTAGCGGTTCTCAAACGAGTAGCCCCTCTCCTGCTGGCGGCAGTGGTCAGTCCATTCTACTTCCATCTCCTTGTACGATGGTGCAAAGATGCCTGCCAGTCCACGTGTCTCGAACGAGAAGTGCAACAGGTAGTCCTGTCCCAAGCGGTAGCGCATGATGACCTGTCCGCCGTTGGCAGCCGTTGCCGTCATGGTGACGGTGGAGTCTGACTGCTCGGAGGGTGTGAAGAATAGGTCGGCGGTGACGATGTTGTCCTGCTTGCCGGCGAGCATGAAGTTCATGTTCTGGTCGTTGGCGTCGAACAGGGTGACGTCGTCAGCACCGTCGATGCTGTTAAAGTCGCGGATGACGGCCTTTCGAATGACGCCGCCTTTCGTGTCGAGTGTCAGCGTCAGCTTCTCGTTCTTCAGTTCTACTTCCTGCGACGTGCCGCTTAATGCCTGATGGAAGAGGGCGGTGGTGTCGGTCTGTGCGGCAGTGAGGCTGTCGACGGAGGAGCCGTCAACCACAGTTTTGGAGGCGGTCTGCTGGGCCTTGTCGGCCTTTTCCTTCATGACGGCGGCAATGGAGTCTTGCTTGCGGGCGGCTTCTATCTGTTCTGCTGACGGCTGGTTCCACCAGCTGAATGCTATTAGTACGATGGCTATCAATACGAAGCCGATAATGGTGTCTTTATTCATTTTTATAGTTGCATTTTACATTTTAAGCTGCAAAGGTAGCAATTTTAAATGAGAAATGAGGAATGAGAAATGAGAAATGGAAAGAACAGCCATCGTTTTAACTTTTTTTCGTAGTCGCACAGGAACATTTCTCATTTCTCATTCCTCATTTCTCATTTTTTTTGTACCTTTGCACACAATTATGAAATACAGATTCTTACTATTACTCATAGCTGCTGCCTTGATTGCCACTGACGTGTCAGCGCAGCGTAGGACGAAGAAGGGTGCCAAGAATGTGAACTCCGTACAGGTGGACACGGCATCCATTGTCAAGAACTTTGCCGACTCTATCGCCGTGCTGCAGGCACGTCTCGACTCGATACAACGTGTCAACGAGTCGCTGAGTACGGAGGTAAACGACGGTCGCTACTATCGCTTGTTCGCTCCTCCAACGTTCTATCACTCAGGAGCCAACAAGACATTGTCGCTGTCGCCTGTTGCAGGCGACGAGGTGACCGATGCCGTCGACGAGGCACTGATGAACCTCTATATGCGTCGTCCTGACTTGATGACGGGCTACGAAAGCCAGCTGCTGCAAGTGGGCTCGATACGTGAGGACGTCAATCAGGAACTGACACAGAAGGTAGACCTTGTAGACATGGCCGCCCCTGTCCCCGATGCTCCTGATGCCGTTCCCGTCGCCGTGGTCGTCAAAAAGCCCAACTTCTGGAAGTTCAAGGCCGACAGCTACCTGCAGTTCCTCCAGAACTTCGTGTCGGGCAACTGGCACAAGGGCGGCGAGAGCAACTACTCGGCCGTTGCTGCTGTAACGCTTGACTTAAACTACAACGATAAGGACAGGATAACCTTTGACAACAAGCTGGAGATGAAGCTTGGCCTGCAGACCTCACGCACCGATACCGTCCACCGTTTCAAGACCAACAACGACCTGATACGTCTGACCAGTAAACTCGGTCTGCAGGCACACAAGAAGTGGTACTACACGCTGCAGCTGCTGGCCTACACACAGTTTGCCCGTGGCTATAAGGCCAACAATAAGACAGTCTATTCTGACTTCATGTCGCCCTTCGACCTGAACCTCGGTCTTGGTATGGAGTATAAGATGAGTGCTTTCAATGGAAAGCTGTCGGGCAGTCTCAACTTCCTGCCGCTGTCGTTCAACTTCCGCTATGTGGGTCGCCGTGCGCTGACTGCCAACTACGGCGTGAAGGGAGACCACAAGACCCTTGAGGACTTCGGTTCGCAGTTTACGGCAAACTTGACGTGGCAGATAGCCGAGCAGGTGAAGTGGAAGTCACGCTTCTTTGCCTACACGTCCTATCACCGTGGACTGATGGAGTGGGAAAACCAAATAGAGCTGAAGGTGTCGAAATACATTACGGCCAACCTCTTCCTCTATCCGCGCTTCGACGACTCCAACGCCCGCGACGATAAGTTAGGCTACTTCCAATTTCAGGAGTATAGCTCGCTGGGTATCAGCTATTCGTTCTAATTCTTTGCTTCCGTCATGTCGCCCTCAATATAGAGGCGTGTCATTTCGACGGCACCGTTGGTGCGGACGGTAATGGACTTCTTGAAGTGACCGGGGAACTTGCCGGCACCGTTGTATGTGACCTTGATTTCGCCCTTCTCGCCAGGCTGGACAGGTGTCTTGGTATACTCAGGTACAGTACAGCCACACGAGGCGATGGCCTGATTGACCACCAGCGGCTGCTCGCCGACGTTAGTATAGGTGAACACGCATGTCACTTTTGGATCACTCTCTGAGAAAGAACCGAAATTATGGGTTGTCTTTTCAAACTTGATTTCTGCAGGCTTCTGGGCGAAAGCGGCGGTCATGCCACCTAAAAGCATCAGTGCCATTACTATCATCTTTTTCATTGTCATATCCTGTTTTAAAGTGATTAATCGTTGCAAAAGTAAGGCATTTTCTGCGTATTTGTATCTTTTGCCCTTAGATTTTTGAATTATTTAACGCATGAACCGTGGGGTACCGAGTACTTACCATGTCTATAAAAGCCAAGTTCAGTAACGGTATCACCCGATTATTCATGTCTGATGGCTTCTATCGGATCCATGTTGGCAGCCTTCTGCGCAGGAATGTAGCCAAAGAGCACACCGATGCATACACACACCAGGAAAGACACATAAACTGACCACGCAGGAATACTGGCTGGCATGCCCATACTGGGCAGTAGCGTGCTGACACCGCCTCCGACCAAAATGCCTATCAGTCCACCCGTGACGGAGATGAGCACCGACTCGATGAGGAACTGCAGAGAGATGGCTGGTCCCGTAGCACCGACAGCCATGCGCAAGCCGATCTCCTTGGTACGTTCTGTCACAGAGACGAGCATGATGTTCATGATGCCGATGCCGGCTACCAGCAGCGAGAAGGCGGCGGCCACCACGAGGATGAGCGTCACGGTGTCCATCGTTGTCGACATCGTCTCCATCATTTCAGCCTGCGAGCGGATGGTGAAATCATCGTCAGCATCTTCCTTCAGCTTGTGGTTGTCACGCAGTATCTGCGTCAGTTCCTCGATGGCGGCGTCAGACAGCTCCTCGGTGATGGCCGAGCAGACGATGCTTGAGAACCACGTCTGAGCGGCTATGCGCTTCATGACGGTTGAGTAGGGGGCTATAATGACGTTGTCCTGGTCCATGCCCCACGAGTTGTAGCCCTTCTCCTTCAGCACACCAATGACACGCATGGGGATGCTCTTGAAGCGTACGGTCTTGCCTATGGGGTCGTGGCCGTTGAACAGCTCCTTGACGATGGTGGTGCCGATGACACACACCTTGGCGGCCTTCTTGATGTCCTCTTCCGTGAAGCATTCGCCCTTCTCGACAGTCCACTGCTTGATGTCGAGGTATTCCGTCGCCTCACCGTACACCGACGTGTTGGTGTTGTTGTTGCCGTAGATGACTTGACCGCTGGCTGTCACTTCAGGCGACACTTTCGTCACGAACTTCTTCTCACGCAGTATGCGCTCGTAGTCGGCCATCTTCAGCGTCTGCATGGCCGACGGGTCTTGGCGTACGCCTCCTCGCATGTCGGCTCCTGGACGGATGGTCAGCAGGTTGGTACCCATCGTCGACAACTCTTGGCGAATGCTCTCCTTCGAGCCTTGTCCAATGGCCATCATGATGATGACGGCAGCCACGCCGATGATGATGCCCAGCATCGACAAGAACGACCGCATCTTGTTGTTGGCAACAGCCTTTAGACTTACCTTGAAAAGGTTTAGTATGTTCATTTCTTATTATTTCGTTGTTTCGTTCTACCGTTATTCCGATATTTCGTTATTCCGATATTTCGTTATGTCGTCATGTCATACTCCGAATGGCCTTAATCGTCCACCGGCTTGGGCAGCGCGGCCAGTGCCTCGGCAGCCGACTTGATGTTGGTGTTGATGGTGTCCTCGCGTATCTTGCCGTCGCGCAGGTTGATGTTGCGGCTGCTGTACTCGGCTATCTCAGGGTTGTGGGTCACGAAGATGATGGTGTGGCCCTGACGGTACAGTTCCTGGAAAAGCACAAGCATCTCGAACGACGTGCGTGTGTCGAGGTTACCCGTGGCCTCATCAGCCAGCAGCACGGCAGGGTCGTTGACCAGCGCACGGGCGATGGCCACACGCTGCATCTGACCACCCGACATCTGGTTGCTCTTATGTTCCAGACGGTCGCCCAGTCCAACGGCCTGCAGAGCCTTGACGGCTGCCTCGCGACGCAGGCGAGCATCGTACTTCGAATTGTACATCAGCGGCAGCTCCACGTTCTCGACGGCTGTTGTCTTGGCCAACAGGTTGTAGTTCTGGAACACGAAACCTATCTTCTGGTTGCGCAGATGGGCTCGCTGTGTCTTCGACATCGTGCTGACGGGTACGCCGTCCAACAGGTATTCACCGCTGGTCGGTGTGTCCAGGCAACCTAACTGGTTGAGCAGCGTTGACTTGCCGGAGCCTGACGTACCTTGGATGGTGACGAACTCGCCCTCGTATATTTTGAATGAAACGCCGCGCAGTGCCTTCACCGTTTCCGAGCCTACCTGGAAGTAGCGTTTCACATTTTGTAGCTCGATGACTACTTTTCTTTCATCCATACTTCTTATCTCTTATTTCTCACCTCTCGCCTCTCACTTCTTACCTCTTCTGTCCGTTCTGCTTGTTATTGTTTCGCGGACGAGGCATGAATGGGTTCTGGGCCTGCTGGCTGGGCGCATCCTCCTCACCACCGCTGATGGTGAAGTCGACGAGCACCTCGGTACCCTCGCTGATGCCGCTGAGAATCTCGGTCAGCATGCCGTTAGTGGTGCCGGCCTCTACAGCATGAGCCTTGAAAGTGTTACCTTCCAGCGTCCAAACCTTCGTTGGAGCCTCCACGTCCTCTATCTGCTGTCCTTCTTCCAACAAGGCCTCGTTGGGCATGAAGCGCAGCGCTTTGGCGGGAGCTGCCAGCACATCGTTCTTCTCCAGCGTGTAGATGGTGACGTTGGCCGTCAGGCCAGGCTTGAGCTTCAGGTCGTTGTTGGGAGCCGAGATGACCACCTCGTAGGTCACCACGTTGCTCTCCGTGGTGGGCTGTTGGCGCACCTGCGTCACCTTGCCCTCAAACTTGTCCTCAGGATAGGCGTCGACGGTGAATGTCACGCGCTGGCCTTCCTGTACACCGCCGATGTCAGCCTCGTCGATGTCGGCAATGACGCGCATGTCCGTCAGGTCCTTGGCGATGGTGAACAGCTCCGGCGTGTTGAACGAGGCGGCCACCGTCTGACCCTCTTCCACAGCCTTCGACAGCACCACGCCGTCGATAGGACTGGTGATGGTGGCGTAGCCGAGGTTGGTCTGTGACTTCTGCACACTTTCGCGGCTGGTGGCCACCTGTTGGCGAGCCTTGTCGTACGACAGCTTGGCGTTCTCGTATTCGTCGGCCGATACTAGCCCCTTGTCGAACAGCGTCTTGTAGCGGTTGTAGTTGGCCTCCTCGTAGTTCAGTGTGCTCTGTGCCGAGGCAAGGTTTGCCTTCGACGTGTTCAGCTCGCTGATGAGGTTCGTTTTGTCGAGTTCGGCGATGACCTGTCCCTTCTTGACCACGCTGTTGTAGTCGACATACAGTTTCGAGACGATGCCCGACACCTGGGTACCCACCGTCACCGATGTTACCGGCTCGATAGTGCCTGTGGCCGTGATGGATGTGCTGATGTTCTGTCGCATCACCTTGGCTGTCTGAAATTCCACTTTCTGTTCTTTCTTACCGCCTGACAGCAGCCAGACGATGATGGCTATCCCGGCGATGACACCGATTCCTATCCACAATTTCTTGTTCTTCATATATCAATTCTTATTTTTATATCTTTCTTTGTATTATATCTTCATCGTCTCACCTTGGTAGAACCGCAGCATCTGTTGGTTCAGAATGGTCATGTACTTCGACTGCAACTTGTTCTGCTGTGCCTGTAGCAAATTGGTCTTGCCGGTCATCAGCTCCACGATGTTCTTCAGTCCCAGGTTGAACTGCTCCGACAGCAGGTCGTACGACTGCTGCTCACTCTCGACGGTTGCTGTGGCTGCACGGAACTTCTGCTGGTTGGTGTTGGCGTCAAGCCAGTAGCCCTCAATGATCTGGTACAGCTGCTTCTGCTCGTTCTGCTGGTCCAGCAGTGCCTGGTCGTGCTGTATCTGGGCCTTGGCCTTGGCCGTCTTGGTCTTGCGCTGGTCGAAGATGGGTACGCTGACGCCCACGCCGGCTGATGCGTCGAAGTTGGTCTTCATCTGCATGCCCCAGCTGTTCGAACCGTTCGAAGACGTGCTGGTACCCACGCCGCCTGTCACGCTGACGGTGGGCAGGTTACCAGCCTTGGCAATCTTCATCTGTAGCTCGCTCTGCTTCAGTGCCAGCTCCGTGTTCTTGATTTCCGGGCGCAGGGCAAGGGCAGCCTCGTAGACGCTCATCAGCGACGGTATGCTCTGCAGGGCTGTGGCATCAGTAGTGGCAGGTATTGCCACGTCGAACTCGTCTGTGCCGGTTATCTCCAGCAGCTGTTTCAGCTGTAGCTTGTAGTTGGCCAGGTTGCTCTCGGCCTCTACCATGTTGTATTCGTCGGTGGCACGTTGGGCAGAGAGCTGGGCGAGGTCAGCCTTCGACATCTTGCCCACCTTCACCATCTGCTGGCCGCGCTCCTCATTCTTCTTGCTGGTCTCAAGGCTCTGACGGTTCACGCTGATGGCTTCCTTCATATACAGTATCTGCACGTACAGCTGGGCTATCTTCTCCTGTATCGAGTTGGCTGTCTCCTGCATCTGCAGGTCCGCTTGCTGCTCCTGCAGCTCGCTCACCTTCACCTGGTTGCGGTTCTGGTTGCCGTTCCATACCGTCCACGAGGCGTTGATGCCGTATGTGCCACTATAGTATGTTTTGACGACTTTCGAGTTGACGGTGCCGTTGGTGACGGTGGTCATACCGGCGTCGAGCCACGGACGGTAGCCTACGCTCTGGTTGGTCGATGCCGACAGTGACGGCAGCAGGGCAGCCTTCGACTGCTTGCGCTCCTCGGTGGCCGTCTGCTTGGTCAGCCTTGCCTGTTTCAGGGTGATGTTGTTCTGCATAGCATAGCTGATACAGTCGTCTAGCGTCCATTGCTTCTGGGCGTTGGCGGTAACGGGTAGGAGCATGAGCAGGCAGGAGGGGATGATACCCTTCGCCCACATGCACACCTTGTTTGATCGATTACTCTTCATTTTTTTCTTATTTACCTTTTACTTCAGCCTTTTTTATTTTTCTGCAAAGTTACATATTATCGACGAAACGACCAAAAAGACGGTTGTTTTGAAACTTGTTTTTAGCAAAAAATCGGCAAATCCCTCGATAGGAACTGCCGAATTATAGGTATTTTAACGTTTCTAAGGGTTGTACATGTCCTTGCAATAGAACGCCATGATGTCGTCGAGCATGCGCTTGGCCTCTACGGCAGGACTGTCTGGGTCGAGTGTAATTGCCTCGATGTAGCAGTTGATAGCCTCGTGCCATTGGCTCTGCTTCCGCGCCTCATTACCCTGTTCGTACCACTCCTGAGCTGTCATGCCCTCATTTCTTATTTACCGATAGTACTCCTTCTTGCCCGCAGCCAGCGTATTCTTCATCAGCGAGCAGATAGTCATCGGCCCCACACCACCTGGGACGGGGGTGATATAGGCGCACTTGGGGCTGACCTCTTTGAACTTCACGTCACCGCTCAGGCGAAAACCGCTCTTACTGGTGGCGTCAGGGACGCGCGTGGTGCCGACGTCGATGACTACGGCACCCTCTTTCACCATGTCGGCAGTCACGAAGTCAGGACGGCCGATTGCAGCGATGATTATGTCGGCCTGGCGGCACTCGTCCTTCAGCGTCTTCGAGCGTGAGTGGCATACGGTGACGGTAGCATCACCATACTGCTTCTGCATCATCAGCTGGGCCATGGGCTTGCCAACGATGTTCGAGCGGCCGAGGATGACACACTTCTTACCGCTGGTCTCGATATGGTAACGCTGAAGCAGCGTCAGGATGCCCAGTGGGGTGGCCGAGATGAAGCACGGCAGTCCGATGGCCAGACGTCCCACGTTGATGGGGTGAAAGCCGTCCACGTCCTTACGGTAGTCGATGGCCTCGATGACCTTCTGTTCGTCGATGTGCTTGGGCAACGGCAGTTGGACGATGAAACCGTCTATGTCGCCGTTGCTGTTCAGGCGGTCCACGCAGTTCAGTAGCTCCTCTTCCGTCACGTCATCCTCATAGCGGATAAGTGTTGACTTGAAGCCGCAGGCCTCGCACGCGAGTACCTTGTTTTTTACGTAGGTCTCCGATCCACCGTCGTGGCCTACCAGTATGGCTGCCAGATGGGGCTGTTTGCCACCGTTCTCAACTATCTTTTTAACTTCCTCGGCAATCTCGGCCTTGATGGCCGCAGCCGTAGCTTTTCCGTCTATCAGTTGCATCACTATAAACTCTTAACTATGAACTCTTAACTATAAACTAAAACCCCGGTTTACCGCCACGCATCTTCATGGCCGCAGCCATCTGTGCCATTTTCGAGTTGCCGGCACCAGCCACCATGCGCATCACCTTGCGCGTCTGGTCGAACTGCTTCATCAACCGGTTAACCTCTTCAATCTTCGTGCCGCTGCCCTTAGCGATACGCAGGCGGCGGCTCTGGTTGATGATGTCAGGGTTCTGGCGCTCCTTAGGGGTCATCGAGTTGATGATGGCCTCGATGCTCTTGAATGCGTTGTCGTCGATGTCGACATCCTTCAGAGCCTTGCCCACGCCGGGAATCATCGATGCCAGCTCTTTCAGGTTACCCATCTTCTTCACCTGCTGTATCTGTCCCATGAAGTCGTCGAAGTCGAACTTGTTCTTGCGAATCTTCTTCTCCAGACGCTTGGCCTCCTCCTCGTCGAACTGCTGCTGGGCGCGCTCTACCAGTGACACCACGTCGCCCATACCCAGGATGCGGTCGGCCATACGCTCAGGATGGAACACGTCGATGGCATCCATCTTCTCGCCAGTACCCACAAATTTGATGGGCTTGGTGACAACAGTGCGTATCGACAGGGCTGCACCGCCACGGGTGTCACCATCGAGCTTTGTCAGCACCACGCCGTCGAAGTCCAGGCGGTCGTTAAACTCCTTGGCCGTGTTCACGGCATCCTGACCCGTCATCGAGTCGACCACGAACAGCGTTTCGTCAGGGTTGACGGCAGCTTTCAGTGTGGCTATCTCGTTCATCATCTCCTCGTCGACAGCCAAACGGCCGGCGGTATCGATGATGACCACGTTGTAGTTCTTCTGTCGGGCCTCGCGGATGGCGTTGTTGGCTATCTCCACCACGTTCTTGTTGTCAGGCTCAGAGTAGACGGGTACGCCGACGCTCTCGCCCACCACGTGCAACTGCTGGATGGCGGCAGGACGGTACACGTCGCAGGCCACCAGCAGCGGACTCTTGTGCTGGCGCGTCTTCAGCATGTTGGCCAGCTTGCCGCTGAACGTCGTCTTACCAGAACCCTGCAGTCCTGACATCAGCACGATGGCAGGACGGCCCTCCAGCTTCAGTTCCACAGCCTTACCACCCATCAACTCTGCCAACTCGTCGTGAACAATCTTCACCATCAGTTGGCTCGGCTTGATGGCCGTCAGCACATTCATACCCAGTGCCTTCTGCTTCACGGTGTCTGTAAACGACTTGGCCACCTTGTAGTTCACATCGGCATCCAACAGTGCCTTGCGGACGTCCTTCAGCGTCTCCGCAACATTGATCTCGGTGATTTTACCTTCACCTTTCAGTATCTTGAACGACCGTTCAAGCCTGTCACTTAAATTCTCAAACATCTATGTAATAATTATTTGTGTACTATTTTGTTTTTGTAGAGAGGTTATTCTGCTCCGAAGTACTCCTGCAGCTCGGCGGTGGCGCTGCCCTCGCTGTTGGGCAGGTCTCGGATGATGCGGCCGTGCTCAAGGAGGGCGATACGGGTGGAGATATCGATGGTGTGCTGCAGGTTGTGGCTGGAGATGATGATGGTAGCCTCAGTCTGTCGGGCATAGTCCTTGAGCAACTGCTTGAGCACGAGCTGGCTGGTGGGATCGAGGAAATTGAAGGGTTCGTCGAGGATGATGGTCTTCGGACGACGGAAGAGGGCTGACATGATGCCGACCTTCATTTTATTGCCTGCTGACAGGTTGCGGATAAGCTTCTTGTGGCCGAACACTTCACCAGCTGCAAAGCGCTCGAATACGCTGAGACGCTCGTCTACCTCGTCCTGTTTCATGCCCGATACCTTGCCGAGGAATGCGAAGTACTCCTCTGGCGTGAGGAAGTCGATGAGGAATCCCTCGTCGATGTAGGCACCGACATGCTGTTTCCAATCTTCTGACTCTGCTGGGTTGATGTTGTCAATCCATACCGTGCCGTCGTCGGCCTTCAGCAGGTCGAGCAGCAGGCGGAAGAGCGTCGTCTTGCCCGCTCCATTGTTTCCTACGAGACCCAGGATGTCGCCGTCGTTGATGGTAAATTCAGGAATGTCACAGGCGCAGGTCTCACCGAACTGTTTTTTTAAGCCTTTTATTTCTATCATGTTTTTTCTGCTTTTTGTCCTTGATGTCTTATTTGAGCGACAAAGATAGTAAGAAATTCTGAAATATACAAATTATCATTGACATTTTTCTATCTGTTTTTCAAATTAGTCATCGAGTAAATTTGTTACTTCGTCTCCTACCATAAACCAGGTATCCATATTTTCCCAAAGGTCTATTTCGAATGATCATCTTCTCCGACCATGTGATTAGACCCCGTGATCATCTTGTATGCGCTTTCTATTTTGTAATGACATTTCTCAATTCTTCGTAGTTCTTCACAACACCATAGGTGACGGAGGAACTGGAAATCGTGTCGAAGTGTCGCTTGGCACATTCTATCTTTACGCGCTCCGTCTCTCTGTAGTCAGTAACCTCATCACTACTGTAGCCTTTGGTCTCTGCCACGAAGTAGATGTGCTTGATGTCAGTACCCTCTTTGAACACGATGGCCCAGTCAGGATTGTAGTGAC
>JAEEGL015967553.1_pt1 | contig 29289 bp, 11 predicted proteins | sample 9134231 | NCBI WGS metagenome assembly JAEEGL01 (sample SAMN16246548, study PRJNA631951) | gut metagenome | biome: gut microbiome; feature: rumen; material: fiber-attached | host: Bos | place: Iran: Karaj | collected 2018-10 | reverse complement strand
TTCTGTAAAACCTTTTGAAACGCTGTTTCACCGTACACAGCGAACAGCGTTTTCACAAGCCCAATCCTACCCGCTTCAACAGCCTTTCAGCAATCTTTTTCCGCCAAAAAAATCGAAAAGCAAACCGGCCATTGACAAATTCTCCCGTTTCTGTAAAATAGCCACCGCGAACGGGCATGGCGTGTTCGTCTATCGGTTAGGACATAGCCCTCTCAAGGCTGAAAGATGAGTTCGATTCTCATACACGCTGCCATTCTCTTCATAATCAATCACTTATAAAAACTCAATTACTACAATGACTAGTAAACGTAACACTTTACGTAACACGTAGCGTATTAAGTTTATATAATTGTAAGTAGTAATTGATGAACAGAATTTTCATTTTATTCCTTTTTTTTAAAAAAGAAGTTTCACAAATTTCTTGAGTCAGGGGCGGGCAGCGTAACTTCTGTTAGTTGTTTAAACCTAGCCTGTTAAATAAAAAAAGCCAGGGGGTAAAGGTAAAAATGAGGATAAAAACAAAAATCCAGAATGGATTTTTATCTAGTGTAATAGATTAAAAATAAACCAGTTAAATAAAATAAAATAAAAATTAAAATTCCTTATATAGTATTAGTGAGTTTTTTCCTGGCCAGTAAGAAAATCCTCTAAAAACTCATACAAGGGGCGCCGGGGCAGTGCCTCCCCCGCCTCGATCTTCTCAGTAACGTCGTAATCCTCGTTTTGCCCGCGTTTTTTGTGGCTGCTGAAAACGACTTCGCCCTTAATCTTTCCATTTTTAATTGTGGCGGTAATGTTTGCTTCCTACCACAGACACCGCCCACTTCATTCTACCCCGAGTGCTTTGTATACTGCATCTTCCGCACTATTATAAAAGATAAGATTAAAGCACCCAAGCAACTCTGCTGGAACTGTTCCAATGTCTTGGGCTGATGTAATTGGCAAGAGAACTTTCTTCGCTCCACTATCAAGGCATACCTGCAGCACATTAGCAAGTCCCTCAACCTTGCTAATTGTACCGCCAATGCTTATTTCACCTAACACCGCCATTGAACTCAAGGTGGGTTTGTTCAACGCGATGGAGCACAATGCAATTAATGAGGGAAGCGCCAGTTTTCTCGTCATCCCAATGCCCTGTAAATCCTGATAATTGATGATATAATTCTTCGTGGTTGTGCTAATAGTGTTACTGATCCGACTCCCATTGGCCTTCAAAAAATTGAAGGCAGTATTTGAAGACTCACGCGCATTCCGGTCTGAACCAATGCCTGTCTGTTCAAACTTTCCATTACCAGGCAACATCTGCGATTCCAGGCGAAAAACACCTATCATTTCGGATTTTCCACGACCAATAGTGTACACCTGCCCTGGACTACATACGCCTTCTGGAATCAACTTTCCACCACCTTGCTCTGGAACAGAAACGTAGCGTTCCTCAAAGCTCTCTTTGTCTATGTAAGAGAAGTTCACGTCGTAGAACTCCATTCCCCCCAGCTTTTTAAGCTGTTCCTTTACACGACGACGCATCTCAAGAGCAATACGTAGAATTTCCTCCAGCTGGTCTTTGGTATATTCTCCATCCGGATACAACAGCTTAATCAATCCACCAACCATCTTACGGACAGCAATGGTATCTCGCTGATTCAAATTTTTACCAAGGTGGAAGCAACGATCTAATGCATCTCCATATTGTTCTTTCCGCAGCTCTCGAATAAACTCAGCAAAGTAGTCTGTGATAAAACCATAGTCATCAGTGAAGTATTCCGGGCGGAATTTCGGAATTTCCCATCCTGGGATATAGCAATGCATGCGGTCAAGGAATGCTGTATCGGTCCCCATTTCATGAGGAAACGGTTCAAACAAACTGCTGGTCTTCAAAAGCACATCCACACTTTGGTTGATATTCCCCACGAATACCATTGAAGCACTAGCAGCTTTTTCCTCCTTGCCACGGGCGAAAGAGCCAGATGCCATATAGTCCTTCATGATCTGGATACCGTCTTTGTCTTTGAAGTTGATACCAGCCACCTCATCAAATGCAACACAGTCCCATAATCCGACAAGACCGACCTGCTTTCGAGCCATGTTGTAGAACAGGTTTGCCACAGTTGTCTGTCCTCCGGAGACAAGGATACTGTTAGGAGAAATTTCTTTAAAAAGATGGGATTTACCAGTGCTTCTCGGTCCGAGCTCACACAGATTGAAATTGTTTTCCACTAACGGAATCATACGCGCCAGCAGAAGCCACTTTTCGCGCTCTTTCAACCTATCAGGTTCCATACCAATGGATCGAAGCAAAACATCAATCCATTCTTCCTTTGTAAATGCTTTCCGACCTTGCTTCAGCTCATTGATATCCACGCGGGGCATTTGAATCGGGGTCAGTTTCTGAATCTGAATGGGATTTCCATTTCGCTCTTCCTCAACGTATTCATAATTCAACTGTACACTACACCAAATTCCTCCACAAAGCAATCGATCAAACTTCTCTGGATATTCTTCCGGAATAGGGATATTCTTCAAACCAAGGTTAGAAAAATCGGCCATGAAATAGTCCTTCTGAATATTCAGACTGACTGTGATCTTATCAATGACCGTGTAGCAGCCCTGAGTACGGAGGTTTGCAATAATCTTCTGAGCCTCATCCGGGCGCACAAAATTGTTTGTCAAAATCCCCTTTACTCTTTCAATGCCTTTCTCGATGATAGCCTCATCATCGGAACTACAGTACTGCCCCAGTAGAAACTCAAGGACATAAACAGGCACATTAGCGCCTTCCTTGAGCTTCTTTGTAAGGTCTTTCCGAACAATCTTGCCACTAAAATGTTCCCGGAGTTTGCTCTTAATAATGTTACGGGTATCTATTGTACCCTCTATGTTTTCATCCATGATATTTCTCCTTAACCTTAAAAATCAAAATCATCCACCGAAAATGGGATGTCAATTTGGAACTCGTGACGCTCCACTTGTTGGTTATCTTTATCTGTGATGACAAGGTAATAGGTCTCTGTATTACTATATTTCAATGATTTTAGGTTGAAACTGCACCGAAAGGTGCGCTCCTGTTCTTTGTCACTGGTCTTGTCAGCAATAATCTTCTGTATATCGCTGATCTGCCTCCCCAATTTGTCTGTGAAATACAACTGATATGTCGCCGTCTCTCGATTGACGCCGACGGCATCCTTCTGATAGAAGTTCAGCGAGAATATCATATTGCTGATCTTCCGCTCTACATTCAATAAATTGATTTCAACGGGCTTGGTATCGTATTTACTCGTGTTCGTTCTATATTCCTTACTCTGATTCCGTAGGAAGTGATACTCAATTACCGGGACAACCATTTCTTGCAAGCTGATACCGCCATGTACAAAGTTCTGTCCTCCGCCATTCATCTTAATCCGAATATTTTCTCTTGGTGTGAAGGCATCATAGTCAGTATTTCCAGCAAGAAACTTCACAGGTAATAGATATTTCGGCTGTGCACCTTTTTGCATGATGGCATACCTCCGTCCGATCTCCACGTCCTGATCGCTCTCGGTAGTCTTGTCCACCTTATCATTCTCGGAAAGAGGATTGTAAGTATATAAGAATCCATGGTCGGATGTGATGATAATATTCGCCCCACCCCATTCGTTGGAAATGATGCGGACCAAGTTCTTTAATTCATCAATAGCCGTGTCACAGGTAGTGAAGACAGAACTCTCAAGATGCCCGCTCTCGTCAATTGTGTCATGGTAAATGTAAACCACATTCATACCTTTAATGAGCGCTTGTCGGTCAACCCGCTTCATACCAATAATGTCTTTATATTTCAATGCCACGCTAGCAGGATTCTCCGCTTTCAGGAGCTTATCCCGGTTGGAAGCCTCTGTGGAATGTCCGTCTGCCAACACCACCAAACGTTCTGTTCTGCCGGATTTCATTTCAACAGACAGATTTTTGTGGGGCAGCAGCGCCGCCATTCCAAACTTAGTAATTGTAGGAAAGATCCCCTGCATGGACTTTAAAACAACCTTAGCCTGCGTTTCCCGCTGAAGCTGTGTCGAGAGAGAGACAGCCACCTCAAAACGCATGGCATCAGAGATGATGACATATACCTTGTTGCCGGAAATCGCCACTTGCTGACTATAGAAATCTGTCTGCTGCGGAACTTCCAGTACTCGACCATATTCACGGAGATTGTCTGCACAAGCTGTGGACCAGTTGTTTCCCAGCTGACCGAGAAACCAGTTCCTATAGAGGTTTTCAACTTTCTCCGCCACACGCTTGAATGGATCGGTAAGCACTGCGTGATCATTCTTTAGAATTTCGGAAAAACTCTTATGGAATTCGCGATACCAAGTGTCCATGATGTAGTATCCCGTCGTATATTCTTCCCAGACCTTCGCGGGCTCCACAGTATGGAACCCATCAGAGTGCTCTTTGAAAAATGCATGCATCATGGCTACCCGGAGAATGCCTTCGTAGTAGTTTTTCACGTCATTGTACCAGACGCGGGTACGGCGCTTATCCACTGTCTGGGTAATCGCATCCACGTCAATGATGTCGTCCCTAATCTCGCCCATCAGCTTCATGAGGATGACCTCGTTAATGCACGGAAAGACCTCCGTATCCACCAGATCGGCCACCTGCAGCTTCATAAAGCGTTGCGGGAGCTTCAGCTCGTTCTCCACGCCGTCTGCGATCTTATAGATATCCTTGGCATCCTCACTATGCATCCAGTCGGAAACAAAGTCGTAACAGTACGCTTGATGCGCGGGAGAAATGAACCTCTGAAGTCCAGAGAGGAATTCTTGACGCATTGTCCGAGCAGAAGCTGTCAACAGCAGCTGCATAGCAAGACGAGCTAGGTCAGTATCCTCCCGAGTATCCTCCCGATAACCAGTCCCCTGCTCCACCATCCGCCAGAAAGCTTCATCTATGCCATATTTCACGAATTCTGTATAGACGGGGTTGCTGTCTTTCAGAAGTCCATTTTGCAACACGGTCTTGATAATCTTGTTTGGCTTAGCATCCTTCAAACCAGCCAACACCGCCATGATTGCCAGCTGCAGCTGGGCAGACTTGGCAAAAGTGACAGTCTGTGCAGAAACCTTATTCCGGCGCTCCTGCGCATTGAAGAACTTTCGGTATGTCTTGACCACACTACGGAGTTCCAACGTCCGTGGAATGCCCATTTCGTTCATCCACATGGAAATCAAATCGGCTCGAAACTCTTCCCCGTACAGTTCTATATCTAGCAGCCAATTATCTTCATCTGAACCATACGCAAAAGGTCGATATACCAAATAATTACTGGTGGGATCATCCACTGCCAGCAGTTTCTTCACATAAAAGTTGGTGTTTCCAGTGAGCGCTATGACCTTCACCCCGCTCACCGTGATTTTATCCAGTTTGTCTGCAAACTCCGCATCTTCGTCTATCCAGACGATGATCCGGCGCTTATAGAACTCCGGTAATGGCTCGGCAAATCTTCTATTTAAATCTTGTATAATTTGCTCAACATCCATAATCAGGTCACCTTAGTTCTTCATTCACCTTGCTCCTCAATTTTCCGGCGTTCCTCTTCGATCTCATGCTGTAATTCCTCGGCAGTAGGCAGGATAATGCGTCCATGTCAATTGCGAACGCAGTGCGTTCGTATTTGGGAATAATACATAGAACCTCTTCATTTGCTGCAGGTTCTGCACAGAAAAACTTGCACCAAACTCTTGCTGTAGCCTCTCTGAGACATCCTGTAATACTCTTTTTCCATAATCAGCCCGAAGATTGCCATTTTGCTCATGTTCTACGATAATGCGTCCTATCTTCCAATAGGTCTGAACCATCGCAAAATTGACAGCATTGCAGGCTTGCTTCCGCGATTGCAGAAGTGTTTCTTTAATTTTGGTGTAAATATCCTGATAAGCAGTTGGTTTGTTTTCGGCCATAGTCAAAGTCCTCCTCTTTATTAGTGTTAGAAATTCTTAATCAATTCGCAGATAAAACACTTCTCGTAAGGGCATCCGCTCTTTCGCGACCATCCATTTCGCTCACTTCTTCCATCAATTCATTGGCAACCTGTTCTCTATCATACTTCAGTTTGTCCAACAAATCTTTATATCTAATTTCAAAACTCTTCATAACATCGTCCCATGTAAGTGCGTAAATCTCATAGTTATCCGACTGACAAACCAACCCGACCTTGCCTACATTCTCAAGCATCTTGTACCTGCTTTTGATATAGTCATCTATCTTTAAGCATACGGCAATGAATTTCCATCTTCGCTCAATACTGTTAAATGCAGGCTGATCTTTCACAAAAATCATATAGTCCTCAATTTGCCTGTATACATTTTTTGTCAGCACGACCTTAGGTGCTTTTAACTCAACTATTATGTTTTCTTCTTCGCAGGCACCAAATGAAGATTCAATCCATCTTTTATTACAAAGAAATATATCTATCCGTCGCTCGATTTCAACATCTGGCTTCAATGCTGCCTCGAGATTATTTTCCCCATATAAGATGTTAGTGTACTTTTCCAATGCCTTCTTCATTCTCTGATCAGCACTAGCCAGATTATACTGTTCTCCGAAAAGCCAGAAATGACGTTCCACAAGCTTTTGAACATGGTCTCTTTCATTGGCATATTTTGTAAGATCATACACTATACTGCGCAGCACCTCAATGACACGAAATCCCTCTTCAAGAAACTTGATTGTATCTATAATATTTTCCAGCTCAGTCTTTTTCAGTATATCTGCAAACTTCTTTCTCTGCTCCGGTGACAGTTTTACAACCTGTTCAATGATAGTCAGCACACCTTCACGCTCTTCTGAACTGAGAAGTAAATTCAAAAGGCCAAGTATAGATTTCTCCTGAACCGGCTTCAACCTGTAAAAAATCGAAGGTTCGAGTTTATATATTTCCTTTGTTACCCGTTTCAAGTCATTCTGCCGTATCTGTCCATAAATATCATTTGGAAATGTCGGAAACGTTTTTCTTTCCGTAATCATCTCTTCAACAAATCTATCTGCTTTCTCAGAAAGATAAGTACTCATCTTCTTTTCAATCAAGGTTCGAATCTCGGCATTCAGCTTTCCAAGAACCTCTTTAACCTCTTCAGTTAAAAACATATCCATCTGATGATCTTGGCAATCATCAGGCACGTGATCCACCTTGTTGAAAAAATCAGACTTTACATAAACGCTATGATTAAAATTGATCGTATTTCTGTTAAAATTTGTCGTATTCTTATCCCTAAGGACATTATTTTCATTAAAATAGTAGCAGCAGAACTTCTCATTAATGGTCTCCTGCCATACTACTAGGGAGATTTCAAACTCCTGACCTTTAATTGTTTTCCTGATGGTTTCACTTAGTCCTGTATTTATATACTTTGAGTAATCTAGCTTTTTCCTATCGAATATGATTTCAAATTTCTTGTTTTTATAAAGATATAAAAACCAGGCAAACTCCTTTAATAGTTCCGGTTCCATCGTTTGGAAATTCATATTCGCAACGGTTAACGAATCGATGTTGGTAAAAACAACCTCCGTACCAGTAGACTCGTCTTCGGATGTTTCCGGCTCTGAACACTCTGCAACCTCCTTCTTATCCGCAGACATACTGATGGTAAATTGCTTAAACTCACTTCCTTCTTTATATACCGTCTTCCATACAGCATTCCCTGCAAAAGCAATAAATGAAAAACGTCCTTTTCCTCTGTTTACCCTGGATTTAGCGTTAAGTGATAACTGTCTTTTCTTAGACGCCAGAAAAGCACCAAAGGTCTCTTTCAGCTCATCATAATTTATTCCATCGCCATCATCACGAATGACAAGCTCGCTGATGCCAGACATCTCATTCTGTGAAAAATCAACAACAACCTTGCTTGCATTAGCCTCAAACCCATTCCAAATAAACTCATTAATGGCTTCTTTATAATCATTCGTTATGCCGGACGAATCGACACTCTGATTGTTTACACTTAAAGATAACTGCATGACAAATTCTCCTCACTTTATTTTTGCCAGCACATCCTGGAATTTGGCATAGTTCACCTTTACTCCGTCATCCAGGTCAATTGGGATCATCTGGTCGGCAAGGTGATGAATCTTCTCTTCATAGATCCGGAGCTCTTCGGCTTGGGCCCGGATACCATCAAGCCGCCTTGTCAGCTTCACACGCTCGGAGGTAGATGCCCCGTTGATGCGCTGCTCCAGATCGGCAATGGCTGTCCGATACCGGGATTGCTGCTCGTGTACATAGTCCGTGCGGATTCGGGCAAGGGTATCCGGCTGATAGCGGTGCATATAGATCAGGCATTTGAACCCGTTCTTCTTTCCACTGTCAAACAGCCAGTAGATCGGACGCTTCTGGTATATCTTGCAATGATCCGCATAGAAATCATTCATGAAATACTTTCTAATGACCTCACGGGAGCTGCCTTTACCACCTAGAGTGTTGGCTATAAAACTCAGATTTTCTTCCAGGGTAGCTTCTCCATAGACCGTTTTAACCCATTCTACGAACATCGTCACAATATCGTCATTGAAGTATTCGTCATCTGTGATGGGCAGGATACCATCTGCGTCTGCCTGATAGGTCACATACTGACTGGCCTTCCAGGTGCCGCCTGCAAAGGCCAGACCCGGCTTATCCAACGAATAACGCCCTAACATACAGCCAACTGCGTATGAAATAAAACTACGTACTTCGCGCTGCAAATCAGCCTTGCGGACGGTAACGTCTTTATCTTCCACTTCGGGTGTCAGCTCGTCCTGCAAGCCGTAAATATCAATGAAAATGCGGTTAAGCTCCTCCTCATTGGCTTTGAGCTTGTTGAAGCGATCTTCGCACTCCTGCGCCCACTGCTCATAGGCTTCCTGAATGGTAGCACAACCACGGACAAACGGGTGCTTTTTGAAGTCCCAGCTTGTTTCAAAGCTGTCCCAATCTTGCTGAGAAATAAAGATATTTTCTTCAACTAAAGTATCAATTATATTCTTTAATTCATTATTATCTGTTACAATGACAGGAATACGACTTACTGGTCCTTCATGGTAATCAACTGTTGGGGCAAGAAAAGTAAGTGCATATTGAATCACATTTGTATTCATTAAACCAAGAATGTAATTAAAATGATTATCATTGTTGATAAACAGCTTTGCACCTTTTGACTCAAAAATCGAACCTATATTTGAATACCTCAAAGAGAATTTACCATTTGAAATTGATGACCATGTGCAGGCTTTTTTGAAATAGAAATCAGGATTACGAATTACAGAAGCTTTGAAATTTCTAAGCTCAAAGCCATCATTTTGCCAATTTATCACATAATCTAAATTGCCATACCATCTTCTGAAATTACCACCTTTGGTACAAGGATACCATTTTAGTTTTGATTGTTTCGATTCGTCATGTGTAAGGCAATTCCAAAAGATATTATTTAAATCACATTCATACCACAAACGCAAAAAGCGATTATTATCTGCTGTGGCTAATCCTTGACAGGTTCTTCCTAAATCATACAGCTTTTTCCCTTCAAATGCTCTAATCAAAGAGGTATTTACCCAATATGCTATTGGAGAACCTGGTATGCTTGAATATTTATCAGCTGATATTTGAGCAAAACGATTTGCCATGACAGGAAACTCTTTCGGAGCGCCGTCATCTATATCACTCTGCTTAATAAAATTATAAGTTCCCTTAAATCCATCAATATAAGAATTAAGGAAAGAAGTTACCGCCGTTCCAAAAGCAATACCCATTACATTGTTTTCCATGTGCATTAGGTTAGTAATTGTTTTAGTTGCAAGTAGTTTTCCTCTCATAGTTTCATAGCTCGAAAGGAACATCCAAGATTGCATTGTAACCATACAATTATAGCCTGAATTTCTTGCAAGACTAAATCCACGCTCAATAAATGCTGCAAAGAAATCACTTTTGCTATCTGGATATTTATCTTTCAAATAATCAGCAAGTAAAGAGTTCATATTATTACTTCCCATATACGGCGGATTGGTGCAAACCACATCATACCGCTGAGAGAGTATCTTATAAAGGTTCATCAGGTGTTCCATGTGACCGAAGCTGAGGTCAAGAGTACCCTCAAATTTGTCAAGGGCTGCGTCGATCTTGTCATCAGCCTGCACCGTGATTAGAGAACCATAGGTGTCGGCGTTCTCAAACTGCTGAACAAATGACTTGATAGGATCGTCAAGCAGCGAGTAATTGACAATGGCCAAATCCTGAAAATGCGAGAGGTTCGGCTTGATACCTCTACTGAGGAAACGGCGGTCATACTGCCTTGCCTTCATCATCACAGCGAAATACGCAAGCTGATACGCACGTTTATCAAGGTCAAGTCCCCACAAGTTGTTGCGAACGATATTCTGCGCCGCATCACGCTCCGTGTAACCGCAGGAAAGATAGATCTGCATCAGCACATCGAACGCATATACGAGGATATGACCGCTGCCCATACACGGATCAATAAAACGTATCTGTTCAGGAGTGAGCTGTTTTCTGCCCTCACGAATTTTTGCAAGCTGAGCCTGCACTTCGGGTGTCTGCTCCGCTTCTTCAAGGTAATACCTCCATTCAGCCTTTGCCGGGGTATCCGCGTGACCGTCAACCCACAACCTGCCGAGGGAGTTCTCGACCATATAACGCACGATCCAGTCAGGCGTAAAAAGCTGAGTAGCCGCGGCGATGTTTTCCTTGCTAACCTTGACTTTGTCCGCCATAGCTGCAAATACAGCATCCTTTTTCTCGCTGTTGTAGTATTGATACAGCCAGCCGATGATCTGCACCTGCTCATGCCAATCGTCCGATGGAATCGCAGTAACCATCTGCTCGATCACGCTGCCCTCACGGAGAAGGTTGTCCGGGAACAGTAGTTCCGTATAGTCCTCAATCTGCTGAAACATCTCCGGCAGGATGCTGTTCAGGGCATTGCACTGGACGATCAGCAGGTACTTGTACAATTCTTCCCTTTTGTTAGCTTCCTCCAACTCATAGACCTTATTCCTGTTCAAGCCATCCAACTCAAGGTGAATGGCCTCGGCAAGGATCTGCGGTTTGAACTCACCGTCATCATTGGTAAACACGCGAACATAGGAGGGCAGATAGCCATTAACCTCCATAAAGCGGAGAGCCGCAAAACGGTTAAACCAAGTGTAGGCTACCTCCTCCATGACCTGCTCATACCCCTGTTTATTTACCTTTCGGATAAGAGCCTGACGCTGTTTTATTTCAGTATTACTTAAAGGCCGTCCGTTCACACTGATCGCATCCGGATCCCCGGCATTCTCAGCAGTGACCCCATATATGAACGCACGCTGAGAGACACGCTCGATCAGCTCATTCCTTGCCCAAATAGCAAATTTTTTAATGGCATTTTTATCCATGGTATTCTCCGCAAATGTAATGTATCAAACCCACCCTTTTTCTTTGAATTTACGGATCATCTCAAGCTGTTCAGGTGTCGGGTCCTGCCCCGTCGACTTAGGTTCTTCAGCCTGTTTATATGCCTGATCCCATTGTCCCATAAGTTGTTGCAACTTATCAGAAGTTTTTATATCGCGTTCTGTGATATTATCCAAGTCCCATTCCTGGATTGGGGAGTTGCCCATCTGTTTTGCAATCGCTATTTTGGACTTAACGTAGGATTCTTTCTTCTTCCCAAAATACCCATTGCCCGCCACAATATTCAATTTCTTCTCAAACGGGATCTTATTTCCGATATGTTCAATTTTCTCGCGAATAACCTCATCAGGACTATCTGTAAAGTAATTTGCCTGCCATTTTCGTGGGAAGATATGTTCAATTTGCCAAGAAACTGGCAGAAGCCCTTCCTGTTTATCTTCCATGTAAGCCATCGTTTTTAGCATCATCCGCACAGCGTTTTTATTAGGAGTCCTTATTGCTGTCGAAAGTTGCGCCATATCCATATCCTTGAAGGTAAAGTGCGGGAGAGTGTTGATTACAATCTCCACATCAAGTTTCAAAATATCTCCTTTTACCGTATTAATATTAGGAGAAAGCAGATAACGTGTTAGCAGACAGGCCGTCAGCTTGTGTAAGAACAGCAAAAAAAGACCATCAAACCCATCTTTTTTGCGATGGCTTAAGTAATAATTAATAACCGGATATTTCCAGAACTCATTTGGATAAGAGGACAGGATATCAAGTGCTCGTAGGATTTCCAGATTAGATGTCCACGTTTCTCCTTCAACTTTTTCTCGTTTGTAGATAACAACCCACAGGTTGAGAATGACCGAGAGATCATCCATCAGCTTAGGCTCATACAACGATTGAGGGTTATCTGTGAAGAAATATTTACGTACACCAGGAATGGTTGAATTACTATCGCATTCCTTAGCCCGGAGATAAAACATGTAATAATAGAATAATTTCTGGATGCTCTCTCCAACGGATGTTGCACGTTCATCAAGATATTTCCATTTCTCAATAAAATCTTCTTTTAGTTCATCCGGGGTTTTTTTGTAGATCTTAGCTTTAAAGATGTCCGCGTCAGACAAAGGTATACCACGGTCATTTAGAGTGGAGAAAATTGTGAGTGCGGTATCCTGATCGTCCGCCATAATTGGAAGGAGGATTGCCTGGCTGAGCAAAGCGTAAATAAAGTCGTAGATCATCATAGGACTATTCGCAGAAGCTGCATCATACAGTTCCTGAAAGCGGAGATAGTTCTGAGAATAGTTGTCTTTTGCTTTCTCATCTGCTTTTCCATTTTCCAGAATTTCACGCAACACAGCGCTGCTATCCGTGGTTACGACCTCAGACCGTATAAGGATCTCGCTGTGGTTTGCCTTGCCGGTTAGCTTATCGGTCTGCCAGATACATTCCTCGATTTGTGAAATAAAGTTTTTCGACTCGGGAGTTTGAGCTCCTCCTACCAGTTTGGTATAGATTGCCCGAAGGAGCAGGAACAACGATGTTATACGCTGCTGCCCATCAATGATCTCCTGCTCTCCTCTTTCGTTGATGAAAGCAACAATGCTCCCAAGGAAATATGTCGCGTTTCGTTCTGAACCGCCTTTGGATTCGGTGAAATCCCATATATCTGTAAAGAGTGTATCAACCTGGTCAATGGTCCACGCGTATGGTCGTTGATACTCAGGAATCAAAAACGGACGTTCAACACCGGACCGAAGTAATTCCTTTACACTCTGTTTATTAACACCTAAAGTAGTTACAGGCATTTATCCCCTCCATTAGTTTAATTTAATTCCATTGCAATCTTTCAAAAGATTCTTCATTTCAGACCGGACATCCTCAACGTAAGCATCTATCTCTTCCTCGGTTTTCAAGGTTTTTGCCGGGAAGATCACCTGTCTGTGAATAGCCTTAATAACTTCTTTCACCGGCGCAGAAGGTGTGTTGGCAACACCACCTGCCGAAGGTGTAACCGGCTCCGGCGGAGGCTTCACGATGTTTTCTATCTCTCTGACAATATCATCCTTGTACCGCCACATCTGAGGCTCCAAGCCATCCAACAGTGTCAATTTCGGACAGGATGCTATCTGCTGCTTCTTTTGAGTGAAGTAGCTATCCGCTATGTTAGATATATCTCTGACAGTCGGATTGTTGCCAACCTGCATTAGCGTATGGATCGTCTCCATGCACTGACGCGCAATTTCCAGCAATTCCCCACGCTTGATACCCAGCATCTCATCATGGGATATCTTCACTTTTCTAATGAGATCGTTAAGGTTCGGGATGAGATCATACTGGAAATTGATTTCTGTGGATATCTTAGTGATATTGCGGATCTGCTCTAAAGCCTGACTGGCTCCATTGTCCTTGGCAATGTATTCGAGGTCATCGGACAGGTCAGATGCATACTTCACTGCCATATCAAAAAGCGATACCTGAGTCTTGAAGAACTCCTCTACCTTCTGTAACTCCTCACGCATAGCGTAGAGTGCATCTTCCCGATCGATAATACGCTGAATCAATGCCGTGTTGTCCTTCTGCTGTGAAAGTACGTCCTCTACCAGCGTAATAGCTTGTTTGACCTTTTCTTGATCCGGGTACTCGTGGTCTTCATAGCAAGTACCCAGTTTCATATAGTGATCCAACTCGCCATTGAACTTATCCACAATATGGGCGATCAGACCGTCTTCATCTTTCGGCACATCCATTTCATCAAAGAATTCACACAGAAATTCCCTGACCTCGCGGATCTTTTGGATGGAAACAACCTGCCTCTTGGAAATAGAAGTCTTTCCTATCTCGCTCTTCTTCCGGAGCATATCAGGCAACTTGGGATCACTAGGCTGTATTGTCATACCACCATACTTGATAGTAACCTTCTGATCGTGGATCAGCATAGCTACAACAGCAGCGATATCGATTTCTCGCCAGCCATAAGGTTTCTTCTGAAAGCGATTTTGAAGGTCGTACATAGTCGTCCTCAAATTCTGATTGGACTGCATCTCCAGATACTTCTCGACTTGAGCAACCGCGTCACTGTTGCGCTCAATCCCCAAAATGTATTGTTGTTCGCCACGGAGAATACTATAGATATCCGCATCGGACTCAGCAAAATTGCTAATCATGTCCAGATCACTGTAAACACGAGCCACCAGATACTCCAGAGCCTGGTCTATCTTGCTCTTAGCATCACCGGACTTAATCCTATCAAAACGTTCGCCGCCCACATAAAACTTGGCATCCGAAATAGCCTTCCTCAAATCGTCCATAGCGGTACGCTCATACTTTTCAGCCTCATTCTGTTGGTCACGAATGATGTTCTGCACGGACTGCGGTAACTGTGCTACATTACGCTGCTTCACGTACTTACGTATTCTCATGGCTCTTTCCAGAGACTCATAGTAGGGATTCTCCGCCAGCACCACGATGGCCTGTCCGGTAGACTCCGCCAGCAGCCGCAGGTCGTCCTTTTCGGCGGGATCGGTTGCCACGGTCAGGATACGCAACATCATACCATCTGTCAGAGCACCAACTACCTGTCCATCCACCTTCTGGTCAAAGGTAAAGTCGTACTTGCCATATTTGAACTTTTTAGTCGTATAAATGTCAGCGAAGATCATCTGGGCTATGCGCCCTACAATGTCCCCCGTTGCCACAGGCGTATTCTTGATTTCACGCTGAATATCCTGTTCCTCATCAGTAAGGAAGTTATAGATATCGCCAGTACGTCCGATGTAATTCTGACTCATCAGACGATCCAAGGAGCCGCGCACCTGCTCACGCTTGGTTATCTTGTCTAGCCAGATGTTATCTGCCATCAGGATGACAACATTGTCAAGGTTAGCCTTTACATCATCCACATATCGAACCAGATATAAGAGTTTCAACACGTCCACATCCTGCATCTCAATGCCATTGCCTTCGATAGCAGCACGCTCACATCGCTCGATCACACGGCGAATGGAACTATCGAGGAAGGTATGAACGGTATCATAGAATAGATAGAACGGAGCCAGTGCATGCTCATCCTTGTTTTCAATCTTCTGTGCAGCCTCTTGGAACCCGGAGAGCATGGATCGCTCACCCCCAGAGAGATGCTTACCAGAATTACCGTGCTTCCGGATTTCTGTAAAAACTTTCTGCATTAGAATGAATTGATACGGAACGAACGGGAAATTCCTTACAAACTCGCTAGAGCCAGCATACCCCCTGATATCCAGAATGGCATCGGTAAAGGTGAAAAGATTCCGCAATATGGAATCATTGTCATCGTACACCTTTTTCAATTCACGCTCGGCCTCACCCGTCTTTTGAAGGATGCGCTTCTGAATAACCTCATCCGCTGAGGAGGAGGACAGAGACAGGCGGATATTAAAGCGAGCCTGAATGCGAGAGAAATCATCCTCACGGGTCTTGATAATCTCGTCGATAGCTTCCTGGCCGGTGCAAACCACCCAAACTCTACCCATGCACTCGCTACCAATCTTCTCAACAAGTGACTGCAGGTTTATGAGCAAGTCGGTATCGCCACCAACGTACTGGCCAACCTCGTCGATCATGAACAGAAGCCTAAAGTCTTTCGGCTGGGTATTAACGTATTCCTTAATCTCGGAAACGAGTTTGGCAATAGATATCTCCACATTCTCGCTATCATTGAACCAATTTCTGGCAGCAGTCTCACTCATATTGAGTACTTCCTGCATTGTTGAGACAATATCATCCTCGAAGAAGGCATAGGCATCGCGGGATTTTAACCAAGATGAACCATTCTTATCCTCGAATACGCGACGGAACTCCTCGGTCTTACCCTTGTTAGCAATGAACTGCTCCAGCTTGGCAATCTTCAAATTTTCACCATAGAAACCGAGGTAGTTATAGAACATCTTAGCGAAAACACGCAGGACAGCTGTCCTGTCCTTATTAATGGAGCTTTCGATATCAATGTTGAATAGGATAGTATGCGTCAAGCCCTTGGTGGCACTGTCAATCAACATGAAGGTTGCAGGGTCATCTGTAAACTTCGTCCGGAAACGCTCTACGGTTTTGATGCCTTGAATCTCCTTGTTTTCCAACAGGTAGGACAGCATTTTTAGGAAATGGGATTTACCGCTCCCGAAGAAACCGGAGATCCAGACTCCGATATCGGCAGTCTCCTCACTGAAGGATTTGTTGTAGTTATCGAAGAAAGTGATAAAATGCTTCTTCAACTCTCTGGTGATAACATACTCATTCAGTTCCTGTATAAGTACACTGCTTTCATCCTGGTCAACCTTGACAACACCGTTGATCTTACGGTTGATGTCGTCTTTGAACATCGATTTAATTTCCATGTTGTGCTTCCTTTTTTATATCACATTAAACGCCCTGTAGTACGAATTCGGCTTCAGTTTGTCAAACAGCTTCACATTACGGCCATTGAAGGTTCCCGGATACATAACCAATACCGGTACATCCGAAAAAGACGGCTGCATAGCTTCCAGCAGCGCATGGACACGGATAAATGGAAAAGCCTCGCCGACTCCGGTAATTAGTATCACATCCCCCGTTTTGTGCGGCTCGTACTGCATTTTTTTTATAAATGCGGTATTATTTGCCATGCGCTTCATCTGCTCCAGAACAAAATGCTTTCCCTTTTTCTCCTCCTGCAGGGCAATACGGTCCACTATCCTTTTGTCTTCGCAGATAGATAGAAATACCTTGTACAGGTTGTATTCGACCAGATGGCACTTCAAACTCTGGTCTTTCATCAGCTTTTCCGTAAAATACCGAACAGCCATCTCCCCTTTTGGATCGTAGCAGAATATCCGTATATTCACTTCATTGCCTAACCCTTTACCTTCCAAGAACTCTGGTTTCTGAATTAAAACCCGAAGGTTATCAAGGCGCTCATTTAAACTACTCATAGCGTTTGACTTTTTATGATAGACAATTAAATGCAGGTAGAACAATCTCCTGTCCCTCAGCACGGATAGCATTTTCAAGAACAGAACTGATTAACACCGGCTTAATTCGATTAGCATTAATTCTATCCAAGTACTCATTTTCAACCAATAACTTACGCAACACCTGTTTGAGCTTGGTTATAGTCGAATCTGACCAAGCCGCCACTCCATCATCTTGCTCCTGCAGCCTCATAAAAAATATGTTTAAGTCGGCTTTACTAAACGAACTATCCAAGTTTTTGTACTTATCACCTATAACTGTCAACATAAAATCCCACACCAAACGATATTGGCGCATCATGGCATACAGACAAATTTGCTTTGCTACATTACTGGGCTGATACGCTATGGCTTGTACCAGCGAAACATCATTCAAAGCATCGAGTCGCTGTAGACAAGTAAGTGCCATCCGTCTGACCATTTTTTCGGTGGGATATTGAAATAGATTCTCATCCATAATACGTTGCACTACAGCATCTTTTTTGTTTTCTTCAATTAACAGTTTTGCCGTCGCCCTGGTCTCATAGAATAGGAATTGCTCACGAGTTATTACAGCAGTATATGGACTGGCACTTTTCAGCATTAATTCTTCCTTCATTGGCATATTGGATTATGCCTCTGTTATCGCCTTTCCTTTTATGTGATAAGTAGTCTAATTCTCTTCGCAAAATCAATCCTTGCGTGTATCTTCTGCAAGATTTCTGGCATCTATGCTACTTTCCCTGGTAGTTTATTTCAACCACTTTTTAGTTTTAACAAATTTCCTTATTATCTCTCTTTATTTTAGCATCTTCTCTTACTTTGAGATATATACTTCTCATTAATAATTATTTACTAAGCCATCATCATCTAATAAGTCTCCTGGAATTGCCCCCCTCTTCTGACTTAAATCCAGGGTCACCAGACAATACTTCTCTAACTTATCCTCTTTCTGGGGATACTAATGCCGCTTTAGAGAACATCACCCCCGTTAATGCTATCACCATGATAACGGATTTTTTATAAAACTAATGTCATCCTGCACGGGAAAGGGACTATTACACCCTTCCATAACAAATAGCGCTGGACATCTGTGAGGTATACTTAGTCACCCTTCTCTGTTTGTATTCTCCACCCCCATTTTAATATAAGGAAACTCAGTTTTCCCCCCATAATTTGATACAGTAACTCCAGATTTATACTATCCTTATTATGTCCCCTACACTCTAATCATCCCCTTGGATCCCCACTGTATCCCCATCTTCCTTGTCCTGATCCCCATGCACACTTACTATTACTGGAACCCACCCTCTATAAGGCGTTTTGTTCTTGTTAATAGTACATTTACACTCCTCGGAAATAAAAACGTCTCACAAGTCAAATATGCGCGTTATTCAACACTACTTATCCCCCTATCCGATAAGCACTACATAAAGTAAAACTACCTCTGCTCAAGCTTTTGAGTCGATACAAAGGAAACAGAAATAGCTATCCTCCCACTAAAAATCCCCGACAGCTCAACCATCGGGGATCTTTTTTTATCTCAACTCAAAAAACATCCAGTTATTGGACCGGAACAAGGGCCACGCGGAACCCGCAATGGGAGAGACTATTGCCGGGTTCGCCACCGTTCCGAAATGCAGACCGGCACCCGAACGCAGAGCAATCCCAGCCACCACCGCCGCATATATTCAATCATGCCAGAGGAAACGCATTACCCGCGGCGTATTCTATTTTTGAGGCAATACGCAGACGTTTTTCCTGCAAAAAGTAAAAGGCCAGACTCTGTACAGAATCCGGCCTTTTTATTTCATTTAGTTATAACTAAATGCGTATCAAGTAAATGCTACTTAGTCAAACGATAGTAACCAGCAGCTTCGCTCACAGGGACTACACACTGATAAGCACCACCAACCAATTCTCCTTCGAGAATTGTCCAGTTGGCACTGTCAGCAGTCGGAGCCACTTCCAGACTTGCACCAGAAGCCGCATCCCAACGAAGAGTCAGATTCTCACCGTCAAAGTCATAGCTCAACACCAGATCAGTGACCGGAGGAGGCACATCGTCACCCACGAAAGTCACATCGCTGAAGTACGCACAGTCATCAGAACTCTGTACGTTGACAGAACTCACAAACATACCGACGTAGAGAGGCAGTTTGGCACCCAGGTCGCCATTCGGCCATTCGCCGGTGTAGATCTCCAGGTACTGTTCCCAGTTGATGCCATCATAGCTGATGTAACTGCAAATAGCGTTACCTTCACGAGACAGACGCATCCAGCAAGGATAGCTGTAGGCTGAACCGCTCATGGCGTGAGCGTCATCCACATTCAGCCCGATGGTCGGACGCCAGGCGTATCTGAAGTTGCCGAAATTTGAGTTATATGCTCTCAGTGAGTTCATTGATATATAGCGTGAATCGACAGGGAATCCCCCATCGGCATCACCTTCACGAACCATCAGACCGGCTTTGGCCCAACCACTGGAGCTAGCCGGGAAGTCATTCAGCTTCACAGTGAGGCTGAAGTCCCCCGAAACCACCGGACGATAGAGATAACTAAAGTGATCGTTTGTTCCCCAAACGTCAGCGCCGCAGCCCCAGACGGAGAACATACCGGTTTCAGCGTCATAATCGTAGAAACCTTCCGCCCCGCCAGCCTGATAACCAACCATTGTGAAGGTATAATCGCTCGGATCGGGTGTCGGCAGTGCAGGTGCCATGTACTGAGAATCATATCCGCTGACGACAGCGGTATGATAGTTGGATTGATCCTGTGTGCTGTACACAATACCGATATAACCCGCAGCAGGCAGTTGAGCCTGGCTCCCGGTAACCCCACCAACATAGGTCCAGTAATTACCGTCCACTGAACGGTAAGCAGTGAAGTGACCGCCCTCGCGTTTGACACGGATCCAGTTACTCGGGAAAGTCACACCATCATAATTTCTGGCAGTTGCATCCACAGAAGCCGCACCTGCCGTCGGACGATAAGTCGCCTGGACACGGAGAGGTGTCGCCAGCATGGAGAAATGCGCGCTGTTGGCAGCCAAAGTCGAGCGGAACGCGAGACCGACCTTGGACCACTGGTTATTGTATTCAATACCTTCCACACAGAGGACGACATCGAAGTCACCTTCAACTGCTTCGTACAGGTACGGACAGCCAACTTCTGTAGCATTCCAATAGTCACCACCGCCGGCATGGAGAGTATATTTACCATCTGTATCCACAGTAACATAAGGATCGATCCCACTCGGATTCAAAACAGCGAAATCCATGTAAGCCCCTTCCAGGGTCACAGGCGCACTCATCGGCAAGCCGGACAGATTCTTTACACCGTCCACAGTCACCACAATGATATTGCTCAGTTCACCAGAGACTTTCAATTCAACCATGTTTTCACTGTTCGCTTGCATCACGGCAGATTCCACGATCGCACCAGCCACTGTGTAGTTGGCAATGGCCGTCGCAGATTCAGGATCCACCGGTTTGTCAAACGCGACAAAAATCGTATCTGCCGCACCAGAGACTGCCATCGGATAGACCTGTTCGCTGGCAGCTTCCACAGTGATCATCGCCTCATAAGACTTCACGATCTTGCTGGGGATTCTCAGTTCGCAGTAACTCAGCGCACCGTTCATTTCAGGTGTCAGAGTGAATGTCATAGTAGTGTCTGTCGCACCTTCAACGGGCTGACCGTTCAGATACCACTGATAGCTGATCGGCGCGTTGAGCGGATTGTCTGTTGTCGCTTCCACGGCAACGCTCACAGAATCGCCTGCCACGCCAGTGACATCTTCAGGCTGTCCGGTGATCGTCAACTCGCAAGCATCACCGTCAATGTACACACCCAGCAGATCACCCGTCAGGATCGGGGCAGTCTTATTGGCCTGCATCGCGTTCGGCAGGAGTCTCCATGTCAGGGAAACGAAGTCACCGCCAGCAGCTTCACGCAGAGCCACGGTGAAGAAGTACTTCTGACCAGCCTGCAGATCGATCGGGGTCGTACCATAAGTACCAGCGGCACCGCTCCAATCATAAACACGCTCGCCATTGCTGTTCCAGCTTTCTTCCCAACAGACGACATTATCGCTCATGTCATAGATACTCTCGGTCGGAGAGATCCAGAGTTTAAAGTCGTCATCGCAGGAACCCGCGAATTCATAAGTGCCTGTTTCTTTAGGTACAATGTAACCGCTGACACGTTCCGTGCAGTAATCCTGGTTGAATGTTGAGGAGGTAATCTCGATGTATTGACCGCCTTGCGGTGCCAACCGATAAGCATTCAGCCCGGGAGTCCAATAGATCGTATCAAAGAGGTCAACAAAGTAGCTTGTCCCATCGAAGCATTCCAGGAGTGTATAGCCCGGCACCCAGACAAAGCTGGTGAAGCTGGCCGAGTAGTTCGAGGGGATCGTATTTCCAGCATTATCATAGATATTCTGGAACTTGACATCATAAACCTTGCCTTCTTCCTGACGTGTGGTCCGCAGGAAGGCTACATCCATCGACTCATTACAGCTCGCAGCCAAAACAGTCAAGCCACTGATAATGTAGTTGGACGGATCATCAAGACCGTAAACAGTCTCACTGAATTCAACAGTGATATTTTCCATCGTGTTATTGCCCTTGACCTTGGCAGTCGGAGTCTCAAAATCACTGATCACATTCAATGTGATCTCCTGAGAAGAGAGTGTCTTACCGAGCAGAACCATGTCCAGACGATAAACACCGCCGTGTTCCCATCCTTGCAAATTCCTGAATTGCAGCGTACTGGTGTTTGCTCCGCTCACAGAAGCGGGTTCCGTGAAAGTGACAGAGCTCACCGGCATCCATACGCCACTGGTCAGATTGTCATTCTTCATGTACCAGGTGTAGGTCGGAGCTACATTACCCTGAGCGGTGGAGTAGTTCACTTCCACCGGCAGTGAAACGGCACCGTTTTCATAAGCCGTCACCATTGCAGGCGGCTGGCTGACGATTTCCAGAACCGTAGTCGTATCCTCCTCAACAGTTACGGTAGCAATTTCGGAGATAACGGATGTTCCCTTGTCAGGAGCTCCGGAACCAAAGTTCATCACTTCACAATAATACGCACCGGAATCCGCAACTGTGGAAAGATCCACAGAATAGGTCGCGAAGATAGCACCTTCGATTGGCTTGCCGTCCTTGTACCACTGATAGGCAAGCGGATCACCTGTGGCTGTAACAGTCAGACTGAACGGGGCTGGGGCTTTGATGCTCTTGCTGACCGGGGATTTCTGCAGCGCAACCGGCTCCAGATAACCTTCTTCATAGTTAGCGGCGCTCATGAAGAAATAAGTGGTCGGATTTTTGAACTCATTGGTCAGACCGTCAGTGGCGCCAAAGTTAACCCCCTCGACAGCATAGTGAGGTCCGCCGTAAGCGACTGTACCCAGATCATTGAGTGTCCGGCTGTTGATACGAGTCCAATCTATCTGGCCACCGGTTTTGATACCATAGTAAGCATTGATGACCTTGCCGACACGACCGATACGCAGCCACATTTCGCCGCCATTCAGGTAGAAGTTCCCCGGAGTGGTGCGGTTGCCATCCACAACGAAAGATAATATGTAACCGCTGTGTCCGGTGTCCCCGCCTGTAGTGGGACGATAATTGGAATCGATCGCGAAACGATAGTCATCCATTTCCGCACCACGGATGTTGTCATAAGGTTCGGTATAACCGCCCAGACTATCACTCCAATCCCTTATCTTCATCGGGCAGTGATAAATTTCCATGTACGCGCTGTGCGGAGCCGCTTTGCCATCATCCAGAGCAGTACGGATCTGCAGGCCTGCACGGCCACTTGGGGTCGTGTAGCTATGGTCCAGTACGCGTATGCGCATATCGAAGTCACCTGTGAAAGTCTTATAAACGAACGTATCTTCATCATAATTGCCCCAGTTCACAAGACCCTGGTTGTTGATGAAGAATCCGTCACCACCCATCGCCTCGGCATAGCCCGGTGTGAACGGTTGACCGGTAACAGATAGTGAGAAGTCCGCAGTCGCGGTCGTGGTCGCTTCAGTGAGCTTGTTGCCGGAAAGATCGGCCACGTTCTTCACAGTCACGTTCACAGACGCGCCGGTGTTCACCTTGCTGTTCAAAATCAGTGTCACACGGTCGCTCGTTCTCTGCACGACTTCGGTCACCGTCTTGCCGGTCACGGTATAGTTAGCAGGCTGCGTCGCGCTGGCGGTATCCACCGCTTCATTGAAGGTGATACCTACGGTGTTTTCAATCGCCTGAGCGCTCAGGATCTCTGGAGGATTCACGTCGGTTGCCTCCGACACCACCGTCAGTTGAGCGGAGGTGACCTTCGTGGTCGTCTGCCCGTTAGCTGTATTGGTCACTTCTAGAGTATAGGTACCGCTGTCGCTGAGCTGCGCTGTGTCAACTTTATAGGTAAAAGTATTATTGACCAGCTCAGTACCCTGAGCGATCACTTTGCCGTCTTTCTTCCAGACATAGTTATACGGACTATAGCCGGAGACTGTCGCCGAGAATGTATAATTCTGAGCGGCGGTGATATCCGCGCCATTGAGTTCATTGATAAACTCGACCGGAGTCTGCGGGAAAGCCTGGAAATCCGATCCCGTGAAGAAACAGTCATTGCTGCTGGCATTCTGTGAAGTCACGAAAATACCTACGGCCAGCGGAGTGGATCCTTCATAAGGCACCATCGAACCTTCGCCCCATTTATCGGTATCTTCCGCCCACATCAGTTCCCAGTTTTCACCATCGGAACTGGTCATACCATAATAGGTATTGCCGATACGGCGGATACGCTGCCATTGCGGCCAGGTGTAAGCTTTGGGATGTTTACAGCGGTCATCATTCACATTCTGATCATTCTTTTCACGCCACTGGACACCCCAGCGATCATAGGATGAGCCGGAAGATTTCTGGGTTTGAACATTGAAATAGCGGGCTCCGCCTGTCATTGTCAGACCATTGGGTTTCCCTGTTATCTCGTCGTATGTATAACCCTCGCTCTCACGAACCATCAAACCAGCTTTCATCCAGCCACTGGAATTGCCGGACAAATCGTTGAGCTTTACATAATAATCAAAATCGGCATCTGCCTCCTGCGTCGTATAGACAAAGTAGAATTGATCCGATGTGCCCCAGACGTCCGCACCGCAGCCAACTATGGACATTACTCCAGTTCCTTCGTCGTAGGAATAAGATCCCGGCGCGGAACCTGTGTAATTAACAGGTCCATTGTATAATGGCTCCGGCAGCGCGGCCTGAGCAGAGAAACATCCTGCTGTCAGCATCGCTCCTGCCAATAGTAGTGAACGATAATTTATATTCATCATATCTATTTTCTAAGTCGTTTACTTTTATTGTATTATCTGGCTCTTCTGCAAAGGGCTAGAACAAGAGGATTATGAAAAAATTTAAGAAAAATTTCAACAGGAAAAGATGAAGTATAAAAGGAGTGAATCTCCACAATAGAAATTTCAAGTTTCAACCCAAAAATGTCCTATCTGTTTCCCAATTACAAGGTTCTGCAAAGGCAGAATATCCAACATCAATATCCATAGATGGATATAGATAAGCTGTGTATATCCGTAATTCTTTTTAAGATGTAAACAAAAAGGCCCTTAAAAATCTTGAGCTAAAGAGAGAGTCACGCGGAACCCGATATTGACGAGGTTGTTGCCGCTGGGTCGGCCATTGCCCCGGTACGCTGAACGGCAGTAGTCCGCGCCGTAGTACCAGCTGCCGCCGCGCAGCACGCGATACGAGCCCGTACCAGGTCCCTTTGGATCTGTTACTGGCGAAGTTGGATAACTTCCATACCAATCTGAACACCATTCCCATACATTCCCGTGCATGTCATATATACCCCATTTATTGGGTTTCTTCTGGCCTCCCGGATGAGTACAGGTCAAATTATTATTCCAATTCTCTTCACCTCCATTATGCCAATACCACCCCACTTCATCCATTTCAGAACATTTAGAGCTGCTTGACAAATTCTTCCCACTGTTCAAGGCGGTCGTTGTTCCAGCGCGACAGGCATATTCCCATTGAGCCTCCGTCGGCAAAGTATATTCATACCCATTCGGCAAACGTCCAGCAGCCCGCTCGATCTCTGTCAACTTTTGGCAGAATTCCATTGCATCGTACCAAGCTACTTCTTCCACGGGCAAATTATCGCCTTTGAAAGTGGATGAATTACTCCCCATGACCGCTCTGTATTGAGCCTGTGTCACCTCATACTTCCCTATCCAAAAACCGTGGCAGATCGTTACACTGTGCTGGGTCTCATCTTCAGAATCCCTGCCCAGTTCACTGCTGGGTGACCCCATTGTGAATGTACCCGCCGGACACCAAACCATACTCATGGCCAGCTCCATATCGGTCTCCACACTGGACGTCACGCTCTCCCCAACCGTCACCGCCTGGCTTTCCGGTTGTTTGGTGATCTCCAGAGACGCTGCCGACCATACCATCGACGAAGCCAACACCAAGCCCAGCACACCCATTGTTATTTTTTTCATAAGATTGTTATGTTTTATAACTCCTTGTATATTAAAATCTCGTAGAGACTTTAGGTCATCAGTACAAAAATTTTCCACAAATTCCAGTCCAGACCCGTATCCAAAGAAAAATGTACACATTTTTCCCCCATCCCGCAAGACCGAACAGTATCCGCCTATCTTTATGCTCCATACACCCTGCCATTTTAATATAAGGAATCCCATACATTCCTCCTAAGACGGATACACTCACTCCAAAATTCTTACCTCCACCTCATTATGTGTTCATGTTATTCTCCTATTCTGCATTCTCCTGATAACATCATAGCACCCCATATAACCCACCCTTTATAAATCGCTTTCCTCTTGTTAGTAGTACATTTAACTCTCAAGTTATAAAAACGCCTCGGAAGTCAAATATGGGCGTTATTTATATCGTCTATTCATCTATTCAACATGCTTTATATGAATTAGTTAGTCATTATTATGCTACTATTTTCACTCAGTTTACCCAAATTTACATCATAAATACATCTTAATACCATGATTATGAGCGTGATATGCGATATGTTTGGTTCATATCCTGATTCTATTCTCAACTTCGTTTGGTCCACCGACACTGCGACTCGGGCGGATCCGGCACTTCCAGGCGGACGCTCCAGGTCTTAGGACCACAGAGATTGTTGACAGCATCTTTAAGTTCCATGCGAGGATTGACATTAAAATCTTCTCCTGGTTTTTGCAAAGCGTACCGTCCATCCGAGGAGCAGAACCCGATAAAGAGCGGACAGTTCCCTTTGAAATTGCGTAGGAGTTTGGCCAAGTCATCCAACATCTGCGAGGTGACCTTCTCATGAATCAGACGCAGCTGGACCTCTTTGGTAGATTTACATAGGAAATCATCAAAAAGGGAAATGTTCTCCGAGAAGATCTTAATTCCATTATCCGAGTTGAGCTTGCCTATCACGATGTAAAGTTCCTCGTTTTTCACAATGTTGGCGTAGTGTCTGGATTCCTCACCAAAGCAGAGGATAGGTATTTGGGCGTTTTCATCTTCTAAAGTGAAGATCAAATAGTCTTTGCCTGTTTTTTTGGAAATACCTTTTTCGACATTGTTGGCCAGACCTCCCACACGAACCATGGTATTGTTCTTTTCCCCGCTCAGCGACTGGATCGTATGAGTGGTCAGCTTCTCGAATTCCTTTTTGTAGGAAAGGATGGGATGACCGCTGATGTAGAAATCCAAAAATTCCTTTTCCTTTGCAAGCAATTCTTTTGGTGTAAATTCCAACCGGACAATATCTGGAGCCAATGAGGTTTGCCCCGGAGGAATTAGTATGTCAAAAAAACTTCCTTGACCAGACATTTTGTCCTTAATCTTGCTGGCAGCTTCGGAAAGGGATTGTTCCATCATGGCGATCAGGGACAAGCGCGTCTCGCCGAAACAGTCACACGCACCGGAGTAGATGAGTCCTTCCAACACTTTCTTGTTGAGGTTTTGCGGGCCGACTCTTTCGCAGAGATCTGACAGCGATTTGAACGGCCCGTTCTGGCGGCGTTCCTCCACGATCGCGCGGATGCTGGCTTCACCCACGCCTTTGATGGCGGACAGGGCGAAGATGACCGATTCTTTGTCTTCGGGGGAGGCGAAGAAGATGTCGCTTTGGTTGACGTCCGGTGGAAGTGTCCGTATCCCCATCCGTTCGCCTTCTTTAATAAGGATGTGCACTTTCTCCTGCGAGGCCATGTTGTTGGTCATCATGGCTGCCAGAAATTCCACGGGATAATGTGCCTTGAGCCAGGCCGTCTGGTATGCCACGAACGCGTAGGCCGCGGCATGGGATTTATTGAAACCGTATCCGGCAAATTTTTCGAGCAGGTCAAAGACCTCGTTGGCGCGCACTTCGGCGATGTTGTTGACCTTGGCGCAGCCTTCTACGAACTCGGCACGCATCTTCTGCATTTCCTCAACATCCTTTTTGCCCATAGCGCGGCGCAGGATGTCCGCTTTGCCCAATGTGAAACCGGCGAGCGCCTGAGTCGCCTGCATGACCTGTTCTTGGTAGATCAGGATACCGTAAGTTTCCCGGCAGATTGACCTCAGCAGTGGGTGTACGTACTCGATCTTGACCTTGCCGTGACGGCGGTTGATGAAGTCGGGGATCAGACCCATCGGGCCCGGACGGTACAGTGCCACCAAGGCAGTAATGTGCTCGATTGTTTCGATTTTGAAATTACGACAGAGGTCGCGCATTCCGTCGGATTCCAGCTGGAAGACACCCACCGTATTGCCGTTGTTCAACAGTTTGTAGGTGGCTTCATCGTCCTGCGGTATCGTGGCGATGTCAACTTTCACACCGTGATTGTGCTCGATCAGCTCACAGGTGTTGCGGATAACCGACAGTGTCTTCGATCCCAGAAAGTCCATCTTGAGTAAGCCCAGCTCGCCCACCGGCCCCTTGGGATACTGAGTCACGATGGAGTCGTGATCGCCTTTTCTCAGCGGCAGGATGTTGTAAAGCGGTTCTGCGCTGATAACGACACCGGCGGCGTGAGTGGATGCGTTGCGGGAAATATCTTCCAGCTTCAGACTGATGTCCACGATCTCCTTAGTCGAAGGCTCGTTTTCGTAGGCTTCCTTCAGTTCCGGGATGGTGGTGACCGCTTTCCAGAGCAGGGATTTCTCGCCTTTGTCCAGTTTTAGATCGGCCGGGATCATCTTGGAGATGCGGTCGCCTTCGCTGTAGTCCTTGTCCAGCGCGCGGGCCACATCACGCACAACGGATTTCGCGCCCATCGTGCCGAAGGTGATGATCTGCGCCACAGATTCATTGCCGTACTTCTGGCGCACATAGTTGATCACGTCACCGCGGCGGTCATGTTCAAAATCTATATCGATATCGGGCGGATTGACACGTTCCGGGTTCAGGAATCGTTCAAAGAGCAGGTTGAAGCGCAGCGGCTCCACATTGGAGATTTGGAGCAGATAGATGACCACGGAACCTGCGGCCGAACCTCTGGCTATGCAGTTCACACCGTGACTGCGGCCGTAGCGCACAAAATCGTCCACGATGAGGAAGTAGGAAACGAACCCGGTCTTATCTATCACTTCCAGCTCCTTGTTCACACGGGCGATGATGACTTCCACGGCGGCATTAGCGGCGGCGCGAAGCTCTTCCTCGCCGGCTCCTTCCGCCGGTTCTTTCCAGCTGGGCAGATGACGCGCGTCCTCGATGGTCATGGGCGTATAGTGGAATTCCTCGCCGTCGGTGGTCACTTCGATATTGTAGCGGACTTTGAACCCTTCGCAGAGCAGCTCTTTCAGGCAGTTCATCGTGGTCTTGCCCGGCGGCGGTGTCCATTCCGGATAGTGGAGGGTCTTGAAATCGAAATCCACATTGCAG
>JAEEGL010282518.1_pt1 | contig 29289 bp, 18 predicted proteins | sample 9134231 | NCBI WGS metagenome assembly JAEEGL01 (sample SAMN16246548, study PRJNA631951) | gut metagenome | biome: gut microbiome; feature: rumen; material: fiber-attached | host: Bos | place: Iran: Karaj | collected 2018-10 | reverse complement strand
TTGGTACCAACTGGAGCAACTACTCATGGTTTGTGGGCGACATCTTCGGTGCGCCATTGGCCGTCGAGGGTATCGTAGCCTTCTTCATGGAGTCCACCTTCGTGGCTGTGATGTTCTTCGGCTGGAAGAAAGTATCTCCCGGCTTCCACCTCGCCTCCACGTGGCTCACAGGCTTAGGTGCAACCATCTCTGCCTGGTGGATCCTTGTGGCCAACGCATGGATGCAGTATCCTGTGGGTTGTGAGTTCAACCCTGACACGATGCGCAACGAGATGGTGTCCTTCTTCGACGTGGCCCTCTCACCCTTCGCCGTGAGTAAGTTCTGTCACACCGTTACCTCTGCCTGGATCATCGGCGCCGTGTTCTGCGTTGGCGTCTGCTGCTGGTATCTGATGAAGAAACGCCACACGAAGCTCGCCCTTGAGAGCATGAAGATCGGCGCCTGGGTAGGTCTTATCGCCGCCCTCCTGGCAGGTGCCACTGGTCATAAGAGTGGCATGGATGTGGCAGAAGTGCAGCCCATGAAGCTCGCTGCGATGGAAGCCCTCTATAATGGTGGTACGGATCAGGGGCTGACGGCCATCGCCTGGGTGAACCCCTTCAGTCAGCCTGACTACCAGAACGAGGAGTCAGCACCCCTGAAGATCGATATCCCCTACGGTCTGTCTATCATGGCCACCAACGATCCCCACGGCTTCGTGCCAGGCATCAACGATATCCTCAACGGCTACACCACGCCCGACGGCAAGGTGGTGCCCTCCATCGACGAAAAGATAGAAAGAGGCAAGAAAGCCATCGCCGCCCTCTCGGCCTATCGGCAGGCGAAGTTCAATTCGAGCGACGACGGCACGACCACAGCCTACCAGTTGTCTGTCCTCAAGGAGAACATGCCCTATTTCGGCTACGGCTATATCAAGGACAAGAACGACATCGTGCCCTTCATACCCATCAACTTCTGGGCTTTCCGCATCATGGTGGGCGTGGGCTGTCTGTTCATCCTCTTCTTCGCCATCGTCCTCGCTGGCATATACAAGTTCCCAAAGGGTCTGTGGAAGAAACGCTCCATCGAGAACCTTCCTGCCTGGCACTACTGGGTAGCCATCGCCCTCATCCCACTGGGGTATATCGCCTCTGAGAGTGGCTGGCTCGTGGCAGAGTTCGGTCGTCAGCCCTGGACCATCCAGGATATGCTGCCTACATGGGCCGCAGTCTCCGATCTTGATGCCGGCAGTGTAGCCCTCACCTTCTTCCTCTTCCTCATCCTCTTCACAACGATGCTCGCCGTGGAGATCAACATCTTACTCAAACAAATAAAGAATTATTAGTCATGACATACGAATTTCTGCAACACTATTGGTGTTTTATAGTGTCACTATTAGGGGCGATACTGGTATTCCTTTTGTTTGTACAGGGTGCCAACTCCGTAGCCCGCTCATTGGGCCAGACAGAAGAAGGCCGTCGTCTCGTCTACAACTCCACGGGTCGCAAGTGGGAGTTCACGTTCACCACCCTCGTCACCTTCGGAGGCGCCTTCTTCGCCTCCTTCCCCCTATTCTATTCTACGAGTTTCGGCGGTGCCTACTGGCTTTGGATGATCATCCTCTTCACGTTCGTGCTGCAGGCCGTCAGCTATGAGTTCCAGAACAAAATAGGCAATATCCTCGGTCCCCGCACCTTCCAGTTCTTCCTGACGCTCAACGGCATCGTGGGCCCGCTGCTCCTGGGTGGCGCCGTAGCCACGTTCTTCGAGGGGTCTAACTTCATCGTCGAAAAGAACAACCTCATCGATGCCGGGGCCATCACACCGATCATCTCGCGCTGGGCCAACGCCAGCCACGGCCTCGACGCCCTGCTTAACCCCTGGGTGCTCGTGCTGGGCTTCGCCGTCGTGTTCCTCGCCCGTGTGCTGGGTATCCTTTACGTGATGAACAACGTGAACGACGAGGACATCCGCTCCCGTGGAAGTGTACGTCTCATAGGAGCCGCCGTGCCCTTCGTCATCCTCTTCGTGGCTTATCTCGTCCATCTACTGTTGAAGGATGGCTATGCCGTCAACGACATGGGATTCATCTATATGGAGCCCTACAAGTATCTGACCAATTTCCTTGACATGTGGTATCTAACGGTACTTCTTCTGATAGGTGTTGTGCTCGTGTTATTCGGCATCGGCAAGACCATCCTGTCGAAGACATACATCGGAGGCATCTGGCCGGCAGGCATCGGCACGGTGCTGACAGTCCTGGCCCTGCTTCTCTGCTGCGCATGGAACAACACGGCCTACTATCCCTCAACGGCCGATCTGCAGTCGTCGCTGACGCTGGCCAACTCTTGTTCGAGTGAGTTCACGCTGCGCACGATGTTCTACGTCTCACTGCTCGTTCCTTTCGTGCTGGCTTACATCGTCTACGCCTGGCGCGCCATCGACAGCAAGAAGCTGACGAAAGATGAGATCAAGACCGATCACGCTTACTAAGGAGTTGATTCCCCGCCATTATAAAACCCTCGCCGATTTGGCGAGGGTTTATTTATTGTCGAGCTCTCATTTCACTCACTTAACGACGATCTTGAGCTTCGCTCGAGCTCGTTCCCGTTCGGAAGGACTCGAGCAAGCTCGGTTCTTCTCTCACTTAATCACGACCTTGTGGCCATTCTTGATGTAGACACCCTTGCGGAGGTTGGTGGAGTCAACCTTACGTCCACGGAGGTCGTAGATGTCTGTATCAGCCTCGTCAGCCTTCAGACGACTGATGCCCGTAGGATCATCGTCCTCAGGAGCTATGACAGAGATCGACTCGATGAGCAGTGGTCCCGTAGTCGACTCGAGCAAGAAGTCCAAATCGGTGTCTTCAAGTACTCTATAGTAAGCGCCCGACAAGATGGTGCCATCGCTATCAAGCGGAGTGCCCTCCTCTGTTCCACGAGTATTCAAGCCTACAAGTTTGAAAAGACCAGGATTGAGAGCTCTTAAGGCTCCAATATAGTCGAACTTGATCAGCCAGCCCATCTTCGAGTTGATTATACGCATTCTCACATCGTCATCACCCTGCTTCAATTGCAGCTTTTCTTCTGGGGTGAACGTTGCCAAGATATTGGCAACAAGCGACATAGCCAACTGTACGCCCTCAGCACCTTTACTAAGATTGAAGAAATGATCATAGATATTATTAAACAGGTAGAGACTATAGTCTGGCGGCAAAGCCTGTGACTCGTCGACAATGTTGTTGGTTCCCTTGAAGGTATTGTAGACAAATGCTTTCTCGCCTCTCATGACGAAGTGGTAGATCAATCCCTCTTCTTCGGTCATGGTAGAACTGATAGGAAGCGGTTCGAACTTTTCGTTGTAGACAAACAGTTCGTCGAGGATACAATGCTCATAGCCCTTTACGGTTTTGGCCTTCAGGTTAACCTGCTCTTGTTTTTCTCCATCTGCATAGAGCTTGTTAGAGATGACCTCGCCATAGTTTGCCTTGAAGATAAAGATGTTCTGCTTTTTCTCGGGTGTCTCGTATGTACCGAAGGCGACAGTTACGATAACGTCAGCTTCAGGCATCTTGAACGACTTGTACGAATTGCCTTTGCCATCTTCCGTATCATAATACTGCACACTACCACCCTTCGCTTTGGCGACGGTGAGCGACTCCAAATAATATTTCTCGTCGGGAGTGATGAGCATATTCACCTGTTCGCCGGCCTTAGCTTCAGTATGTGAGACATTGACCTTACCACCATCCGTTTGGACAACGCTCACCGTATAAGTTTTCACCGTGGGAGTTGGAGGTGCAGGCTTGGCTGTGATGGTCAGCTTGGCACCTACGAAACTAACCTTGTAGTTGTCGTTGGCCTTGAGCGTACCTTGTAAAATGTCATAAGTGCCAGCTTTCTCACCTGCCTCACGCGTCAGGGCGCCAGTCAGCTTATCGCCCTCCACAAGGCCCTTTGTGGTATAGGTCAGTTCAGGATCGTCTTCGCCTTCCACCTTCGTCTTCGCATCGGCGGTAATGGTCAGCGCAGCTTTCTTAATAACAACCTTTTTATTACCCGTCACAGGATTGGTGTTGGCCATCGTCACTTGATAATATACGGTGTATTCGCCTACATTGGTATAGGTTGGTGCTTCATTCCCATAGGTCCCCTCGGTCTTGCCATATTGAACGGTAGCAGACTTGGGAGCCGTCACGGTGATGGTATGAGGCTTGCCGTCGTAAATGCCTTCATAGCCCTCAGCCTTCACGTCGTCTTCAGCAAATGAAGCAGAGGTGATGGTCAGCTTGGCGCCTTTATAGGTGACCTCGTAGTTATCGTTTGCCTCGAGTGTGCCCTGAGTGATGGCATACTCGCCGACGTCCTCACCAGTCTCACGCGCTAGTGCGCCCTTCAGTTCATCGCCCGTCACAAGGCCCTCCGTTGTATAAGTGAACTTCGGATCCGCCTCACCGGCTTTCTTCGACTTTGCCTCGGCGGTGATGGTCAGCGCAGCTTTCTTGATGGTGAAGGTCTTCGTGCCGCTGACGTTATAGTTACCATTCTCCTTATCTGTGATGGTGACAGTAGCCGTACCAGCATTAATATTGTCCTTATAGGCAATTTTATACTCCGACGCCGCAACGGTCGTCTCACCGTCCTTCACAGTGACGGCAGGTTTCTTCTCCGTTTTGTCGTAGGTATATTCCGTCGGGTTAAGTTCGATGGTGATGGCACCCTCGCCATTTTGAGCATCAGGATCATCCTTGATGGTCTTCGCCGTGATTTTTAGTTTGGCACCAGTGAAGGCAATGGTGTAGTTATCGCCGGCCGAGAGTTTTCCCTGGGTGATGTCATACTCTCCGACGTTCTCGCCCTCGGCACGAGCCAGGGCACCAGTCAGTTCGTCACCTTTCGCCAGTCCCTCTGCCTTATAGGTCAGCTCCGGATCCTTTGCGCCAAAGACCTTCGACTTGGCATCGGCGGTGATGGTCAGAGCAGCCTGCTTGATGGTGAAGGTCTTCGTGCCGCTGACGTTATAGTTGCCACCATCCTTGTCTGTGATAGTCACAGTAGCCGTACCAGCGTTTACATTGTCCTTATAGGCCACATTATACTCCGTTGCAGCAACGGTCGTCTCACCGTCCTTCACGGTAACGGCAGGTTTCTTTTCCGTTTTGTCGTAGGTGTATTCCGTCGGATCGAGCACGATGGTGATGGCACCCTCGCCATTTTGAGCATTGGGATCATCCTTGATGGTCTTCGCCGTGATGTTGGCTTTGACATCCTCTGCGACAGTGAAGGTATAGTTAGCCACATTCGTATTGTCGTTGTCCTTTTCCACTTTAGGTGTTCCCGTTATATCTACCCTCTTGCCTGTGCCAACATTCGCATCTTCGAATTCAGCAGTCAGGCCGCTCACGTATTTCAGCGCCTCACCGTCAATGCCTGTCTCTATGGTAGCCGAAGCTATTGTGGCATTTTTCGTGCCGTCGTACACCTTGTTATTTACCGTAGGTACAATCTCCACTTCCTTTTGTGTGATCGTGAAGTCGACGTCCTTACTATTGGTGAAGATACCAGATCCCACAATTGCTTCAGAGGAGCCTCTGGTATTTGCTCCATTTACTACAACTGCCTCAGCCGAAGCGGCTTTGATCGTCAGGGCATAGCTGCCTGCGTCGATGGCCTCGTCAGCATTAAGGCTACTACCCGTCTTGGCGCTGACTGATGCTGTCACGTGCTTGGCCACATCGCCCTCTGCATCAAATTTAACAGCTTCAACATATTCATTTTTATCCGTGTCAAACCTCTTCACCACGATGCTGGTGTTAGTGAGCTCGGTGGGACCCTGTGATTGTTTGTTATACACAAACTCGGTCTCATCTGTCATAGCTACGTCAATAGAGAGTTCTGTTATCCAGTTGTTCTCAACGGTAAACGTAAATGTCTTACCGTCTGTGCTTTTTAAAACATTGTCACTGCTGAGATCGAACTTCGGCAGCACAAAGCCATCGAGGATACTGGCACTATAGTCTTGATAAAGAGTATTTTCGGGCAATTCAAATTTGTAATAATACCAACCTGCACCGTCATTACGTCCAGGGACAGACTTAATCAATTTCACCTCGAAATCTCCAGCAATACCAACCCCACGAGTCTGGGCTTGCATTACTTGTCCAGGCACTTGGGAGTTAACAGTTGACTGAAGAATAGAACTTCTTGCTACTAATCTTCCAAACAGGAGATTCTCGTTAGTCCAATAACCTGCATGAGGCTCAACGTATGCTATGACATACCCTGGAAAATCTCCAACAGCTGGCTTATCTTCTTTTACTAAGCCTTCAATATCATTCTCTGTGAGATCTGCACCTTGTCCATTAGTAAATTTATAGTAGAGTACTACATCTACATTTGCACCAAGATCATGATTCAGTACCATAATACCATCATCCCGGTTTACTTCCGCCCAAGCTCCGATGCTGCAAGTGAACAGCAGCAGGAGGGTCATTAGTTTTCTGATTGATTGTTTCATAAGTTGATTATTTAATGATTACTTTTTTACCTTTATAAATGTATATACCTTTGCTGGTAGGCTCGCCCTGGAACTTACGCCCCTGCAGATCATGCCACGCACACCCCTCGCCAGTTGGAGAGGGGACGGGGGTGAGGCTCGTAGCTTGTCCGTCACCGATGCCGATGGTGCGGAAGCCTATTGGAGCGGGGGCAGACTGGTTGGGCTTAATCTGCATATACTCCCACTTCGTGAGCACGAAGAGCAACAGCCCGGGCTTGGCAAGCTTCTCGAGGTCATCGTCGCTGAAATCCACCGATGTGAACCGTCCGTTGGTCAGTACGAGGATGATGGCCTCGCTGGCATCCACGCCTGTGGCGCTGATCACCTCAGCGAGTGTCTTCGTGCCGTCGGTGATGACGAAGCGCTGGCTCATGTTCCCCACGACGTCGTCGTAATCGTCCTTCACCTCGTCGCCCTGCGCTGACACCAAGAAGCATGTGGCAGGCAGGTTCTGCCCCTCTTCAAGTCCGATGATGACGGGCTGTCCATCGGGCGCACCCTTCACTTCTGTGAGTGTCACCTGCCCCGTACTGAGGTTGTAGCCAGTAGGCAGGAAGGTTTTTGCACCTCCGACACCCTTCCAGTTGCCTTCGAACGTATTCACAACATAAGACTTACTGGCCTCGAAAGGCATGGCGGGGACTAGCCTCTTGCCGGCGATATCATTGAGGGTAGCGTTCGAGCCTTCGCCGAAGACATAGGGGTTAGTAGCGTTGCCAAGGAAGGTCATATTATCAGCAGCGGTATCATAGAAATACTTTCCTGCCGGAATGATCACAGAAAAGCCACTTCCTACATTGTAGCTGCTGGCCTGGATGAAGTCGTTGGCGTTCGTCCAGTCGAGGGTGATGTCGCCGTTATGGGCAAAGATACCATTGCCGTTGGTGCCGATGGCTGTCACGGTGCCACCAGTGACGGTGACGCTGCCGTAGACGTCGATGCCGTAGTCGTCGCCACTTGCTGTAATGTTGCCACCACAGATGGTCATATTGCAATTTGAGTAGATGCCGCTATAAGCGCCGCTTAAATCGAGGATGCCGGTGCCTTCCTTCTGGCCGTAGATGTAGAAGGCAGAGCCGCCAGAGAAACATTGGCTGCCGCCGGTGTTCGTCACGCTCATCTTATTGCCGTCGGCGAGGATGATGCGGACGTCGCCGATGAGGGTGATTTCGCCGTTACAGGCAAGGCCCTTGCCGTCGTTCTCAGTCGCCGGAGTCTGACAGACGTACCACGTCGTCTCGCCCCAGATGCCTAACGTGGTTTCCGAGCCGTCAAGGACGTAGACCTTCACACCTTCGACGGTAGTGGTGGCGGTGCCGGTGGCATCGACGTATTCAACGCCCGTCAGGTAGGTCTCCTCGGGGGATGCGGCACTGAGGACGATTTTATAGCCCAAGTTTGCCTGTGAAGGCTCACTATTAGAAACCTTTATACAAGCCCTGAATGGAGAAAGCGTCTCTTCCAACGGAACAAATTTACTTTCACTGTCACTTAAGCCGAAATAGGGATTACTGTCAGCATACTTATATTTATCCGTGGGCAAATAGGTGCCGACAAAAGCCCTGTTTCCGTCAGAACTATTCGTGATCGACGACTCAAGCATTGCATCTGAGACGCTGATATTCCATGTACATGCCGCTGGAGACACCACCAGGAACGGAGTACCGGCGTCAGCACTTTCAATAGGAGTGAAAACCAACATATTAGCATATTCAGCCTCAGCAACCAAACGGTACATCTTGGTTCCTTCAGGAAAATCAGCAATTCCTACGGCGAAAGGCAGAAAACAGGTGTTGACCCCCTCGGCGAGCGCACGACTGTAGGAGAGAGTCTTTACCGTAATCGGAGCAACATTATAGAAATCCTTCTCGTCTGTTAGCGTGAAAATGCCGCAGGAATAATTCTGCTCTTCATCTTCCATAACGACATTGGGCTTGTCCAATGGCCAAACATCAAAGCCCTTAGGTGCTATGGCAATAGCATTAGGGAAAGAACTCAGCAAAGTATGGAACTCCGCATAAGTCATAACCCTTTCAACCTGGGGAGTAGCCTCTGAGCTGTCAAAATATTTCACTATCAAAGAAGAAGGAGGCACTTCACCACCATCTATAATAGTAAAGTTAGCCTTCTTCGAGCCACTATAATTACCCTTGAAATTTGCCGTTACCGTTGCTGTACCAGGGTTCGTATTATTGCTATATACAAGGTCATAATCGACACCTGGTACAAGTAACTTTTCATCATCATACATATCTGAAGCACTTGGTGTCTTTTTTGTACCGTCATAATCCACCTCGATTACACTAAGTTCCAATGCAACAGATTCCTCTCTGGACAAATCCTTGGGATTGATAGAAAAGTTTTTTGACGCTATACCAGTATAGTTGCCTTTGAAAACGAGAGTGGCTGTAGCTGAACCAGCATTTCTGTTATCTTCATAGGATAAATCATAATCAACTCCCTCCACAAGCGAGTTGTACCTATTGGTTCCCTTTCGAATACCAGAAACCTTAGGCGTACATGACGTGCCATTATAATCGTACTCAGTTGGTGTGAGGGTTATCGTAGCACCCGTCAGGTCTATCTGGGCAAAAGCAGGGCTGCTCAACAATACAAAGGACAGCAGAAACAACAACGAGAGAAAGCCTCTTTTCATAACTGTTAAATGCTATAAGATGAATAATGATGTTAAATCCGTTGCAAAAATAGTGATTATTTTTTAAAATAACAAACTTTTTCTCAAAAAAAAAGATTGTATATGGTGGGGCAAGATTTTAAGAGATCAAGCGACCTGTTCCCTTGATTTTACAGTCTGTGCCTTTGTTTGATTTTCGGGAACCTCCAGTTTTGTGTTGTCAACATTGATAAAATAAGGAGGCTTGTTGGGGTCTTTTGTGCTCTCGCCGTCAGCGTCGAAAGCAGGAGGGCGATCACGGCCGCCATCCTTGCCAGGAAAGTTTTCAGTTGATTCAGTTGGTTCATGTTGTTGATTTGCAATTTTACTTTCTGTGTGCAAAGTTACAAAGAATTTTCGAGACTGCCAAATAAATTAGGTAAAATTTTTATATAAAATCACATCCCGCAGTCCGCCGATCCGCTGATTCGCCGATCCGCTGATTCGCCGATCCGCTGATTCGCTGATCCGCTGATTTTGCTGATTTGCTTATTTGCTTATTTGCTTATCTGCTTATTTGCTTATTTTAGGGAATGAGGATAGTTGATAGAAATAAAAACAAAATAGTTAATTAACAATTTATTATATTATATATTATTATATATAATAATATATAATATAATAAATTCTATGATACAAAATTACTTTTCTATTTCAGATGCTGAAAAACAAAAATCAGCGGATCAGCGAATCAGCGGATAAGCAAAATAAGCAGATAAGCAAATAAGCAAATCGCACAATACGGACAGTCAGTTTAGATAGTCTAGAGTCCGACTTTAGATAGTCCAGAACTCTATTTTAGTTAGTCCTCATTTTTAGGGAGAACTAACTAAAGTAACAGGGCGGACTAACTAAAGTTCCGGTTGCCAGGGCATTGCTACGCCCTGAGGGCGCGCATAGCGTTGAGGACGGCGAGGACGGTGACACCCACATCGGCGAAGACGGCGAGCCACATGGTGGCGATGCCGAGAGCCGCCAGGATGAGTACGGCGACCTTCACGCCGATGGCGAAGATCACGTTCTGACGGGCAATACTCAAGGTACGGCGTGCGATACGTATAGCTAGGGCAATCTTCGAGGGTTTGTCGTCCATCAGCACCACGTCAGCAGCCTCGATGGCGGCATCAGAGCCTAAGCCTCCCATGGCGATGCCCACATCGGCACGAGCCAGTACGGGGGCGTCGTTGATGCCATCGCCGACGAAAGCCACAGTTTCATGGAGGGGATTTTCGTGGAGGGTGGAGGGTGAAGGGTGGAGGGAGATATGTTCAGAGGTGGATTTGTTAGTCGAAAAACTATCAAAATACTTTACTTTATCAGCTGGTAAAAGTTCAGCGTGGAACTCATCGAGGGCCAGGGTTTTGGCGACATGAGCGGCCACTTCCTGACGGTCGCCAGTGAGCATAACGGTCTTGGCGACACCCAGAGACTTGAGTTGGGCGATGGCCTCAGCACTGTCGGACTTAATCTGGTCGTTGATGACGATATGTCCCGCATACGCGCCGTCGATGGCGACATGGATGACCGTACCCGTCAGATGCTCATCACGGCAGTGCTCACAGTCGTGCCACTTCGCCCCAATGGCGTCCATCATCTTCGTATTACCCACGCAGACGATCTGGTCGCCCACTTTCGCACGGATGCCGTGACCAGCGATCTCCTCGACATCGGTGACCGTGCAGCCGTCGGTGGCTTCGTCGGGGAAGGCATCACGCAGGGCAGCGCCAATGGGATGGGTGGAGAAGTGCTCGACATGGGCTGCGAGGTGGAGGAGGTTTTTTTCGTGGAGGGTGGAGGGTGAAGGGTGGAGGGAGATATGTTCTGAGGCGGAGTCAGGATGCACGGCGGTGACGGCGAACTGGCCGCGAGTGAGGGTGCCCGTCTTGTCGAAGACAACCGTAGAGACCTTTGCCAGCACATCCATATAGTTGGCGCCCTTGACAAGGATACCCTTGCGCGAGGCCCCTCCGATGCCACCGAAGAACGTCAGTGGTACACTGATGACGAGGGCACAGGGGCAGCTGACCACGAGGAACATCAGAGCCCGGTAGAGCCAAGTTGGCAACAAAGTAAGAATTGAGAGTTGAGAATTGAGAGATATAAAGAGCGGGGGGAGGATTGCGATGGCGATGGCGAGGAACACCACGATGGGTGTGTAGACTCGGGCGAAGCGTGTGATGAACGTCTCGCTCTGCGATTTGCGCTCGCCGGCATGCTCCACAAGTGCAATAATTTTTGACACCGTACTCTCGCCATAGGCTTTTGTCGTACGGACTCTGAGGACACCGGAGAGGTTCACGCAGCCGGATATCACCTCGTCGCCGACGTTCACATCACGGGGCATCGTCTCGCCCGTCAGGGCCACAGTATTCAATGCAGACGCGCCTTCAATGACCACACCGTCGAGGGGCACCTTCTCGCCTGGACGAATGACGATGGTAGAGCCGACGGGGACGTCATTTGGTGGAAGGTTAAAGGTGGAGGGTGGAGGGAGAATACTTTCAGAGGCAGATTCTGCGGCAGGAGTCTCCTCCCTCCTCCCTCCACCCTCCACCCTCCACGAATTCTCTTCCACGTGGGCGATGTCGGGACGGATATCCATCAGGTGGGCGATGCTGTCGCGGCTCTTGCCCTCGGCGTAGCCCTCGAAGAGCTCACCGACCTGGAAGAAGAGCATCACGAAGACCGCCTCAGGGAATTGCGTCTCCGCGCCAGGCAGGAAGCCTATCAGCAGGGCTCCGATGGTGGCGACTGACATGAGGAAATGCTCGTTGAAGGCATCGCCCTCTGTGAGTCCCTCCCACGCCTCGTGCAGCGTCTCGTGACCTATTAATAAATAAGGTACGAGGTAGACAAGGAGCAGTTGCCACTTGGTTAATTGAGAATTGAGAATTGAGAATTGAGAGAGGATGCCGTGCTCGATGAGGACGGCGATGACCAGCAGGATGACCGTGGCAATGATCAGCCAGAGCTGCTTCTTCAGCGAATGCTCATGATGATGTTCGTGTTCGTGATGATGCTCGTGATGATGCTCGTGGGAGCAGCAATCTTCGTGATGATGTTCATGTAAATGTGCCATACCTTTACTAATTTTGGTGCAAAGGTACGGCACATTTCGCGCAACTGGGTTGCAAACTACTTATAGCACTCGAAAATCGTGTCTACAGTCTTCTTAGGCAACTTCGGTGTCAGGAGGCTGACGAGCCACACGACGGGGAATCCGCCCACCATGGCGATGGCACCGCAGTTGATGGGGTTGATGGGGTTGCCGGCAAGCATGTTGATGACCGTCAGTCCGACGCCCCAGGTAAAGCAGGCCCAGACGGAAATCGTGGTCACACCGCGCCAGTAGAGACCTAGCATGAACGGTGCGAGGAAGGCACCAGCCAGTGCGCCCCACGAGATGCCCATGAGCTGGGCGATGAACGTCGGCGGATTGAGTGCAATCATCAGCGAGATGACGATGAAAAACATGATGAGCACACGCATCACCACGACCTTACGACGCTCGATCTTCTCGGCCACGATATCGTCGATGGTGCCATCCTCCACCTCGCCAGGCAACGACTTCTTGTCGCGGTAGATGAGGTCGAGCGTCATCGTCGACGACGACGTCAGCACCAGTGAGGCCAGTGTCGACATCGAGGCACTCAGAACGAGCAGCACCACGAGGGCGATAAGCACGTCGGGCAGGGTGATGAGCATGGCAGGCACGATGGAGTCGAAGGCAATCTTACCGTTGGCACCGATCACCGGGTCGTAGAGACGGCCGAAGCCACCGAGGAAGTAACATCCGCCAGCCACGATGAAGGCGAAGATGGTGGAGATGACAGTGCCACGCTTGATGGCGTTCTCGTCGGTGATCGAATAGAACTTACCCACCATCTGCGGCAGTCCCATGGTGCCTAAGGAGGTCAGCACGACCACGCCCAGCAGTCCCCAGGGGTCAGGTCCGAACCATGTGGCGAAGCCGCCGTTCACGTTCGGATCGGCATCAGAGGGAATCTGTGCGAGCTTGTCGACAGCCGTAGCCAGACCGCCCTGCGCATTCAGCACAGCGAGGATGACAGCCACAATGCCAAAGAGCATGATGATGCCCTGGATGAAGTCGTTCATGGCCGTAGCCTTGTAGCCGCCGATGATCACATAGACCGCCGTGAGGATCGACATGATGACCACGCAGTACTCGTAGGGGATGTCGAAGCCCATCTCGAACAGACGAGAGATGCCGCTATAGACACCTGCGGTATAGGGAATCAGGAACACAAACGCGATGATCGAGGCGGCCACGCGCAAACCCTGATCGGAGAAGCGGGTGCCGAAGAAGTCAGGCATCGTGCGGCTTTCGATATGCTGCGTCATCAGCTTCGTGCGACGCCCCAGGATGAGCCACGCCAGCAGCGAGCCGATGATAGCATTGCCGATGCCGATCCAGGCGCTCGACATGCCGTAGCGCCAGCCAAACTGTCCTGCGTAGCCCACGAAGACCACGGCAGAGAAATACGAGGTTCCGAAGGCGAAGGCCGTGAGCCACGGACCTACGGCACGACCGCCCAACACGAAACCGTCAACACTGCTGGCCTGTTTGCGTGAGTACACACCCACGCCCACCATCACGACCAGGAAAATTACTGTCAGTAATACTTTTATAATCATAATTTTCTTTTTTTTGTTTACAGTTTACAGTTTACGGTTTACAGTTGATTACATCTATTGGGAGATTATCAGAACGGCTTGACAGGTTATCATCTGTAAACTGTAAACCGTAAACTGTAAACCAAAAACTTTTAATTAAAATGCGACTTGCATTTGAGCCTGGAGCCAGTTGTAATCCTTGCTGCTGATGTTCTCGCCACAGAGACAACGGGTGTACTGCAGCTGCATCCGGCATTTCTTATAGAACCAGTACTGGACACCGATGGTGAGGTTCGTCTGATCCCAGCCGTCGACCTTCGTATTACGGTCGAAGGTCTCACCCGAGGCCACAATATCGAGGGCGTCGACCACAGGGATGCAGGTGGTGACATAGCCACCCATGCTGCCTACCTCGCCGTCCTTACCACCGAGCCACTCGGCACGGATGCTGGCAGGACGCGCCTCCTTGTATTTCGCCGGTGAATAAGCTGCCGTCTTGTATTCAGCACCCACGCTGTAACGGTTGCGCTTATAGTTGTCGCCTACCTGGATATCCGGGTTCCAGGCCGCGGTGCCCACGGCACAGCCCGTGCCAAGGTAACCTGAAGCCACCAGACGGAGGCCGTCGATCGGACGAACCTCGAGTTTGGCGATAAAGTCTTTCTGATTGTTCTGATCCTTACGGTTGATACCCTGTCCGCTCATCAGCGCGAGGTTATAGCGGATGAGTCCCTTGGCCAGGTCACCGTAGATCTCGAGACCCATGTCACGGCCGTAGTTCACGCCGTTGAGGGGGTCAGGTCCTTCGCCAGCCAGATAGAGCACGGCCTGCGAATAGACGTCGATGAGTTCGAGTTGGGTGGGTGACATCGGATTCTCCATCGTGTAAGAGTGTTTGAACTGTCCGAGACGGACGGTCAAGGCATTGTCGTTAGAGATGCGATAGTCGGTGTAGTATTCCTGAACGACGCTGGAGAAATCGTGCATGAACATAAACGACCAGCGGTCAGTGATGCGGGCTTTGGCCCAGAGAAGTGTGCGTTTAAGGTTGTAGGCGTTTGTCTTTTTTCCGTTGATGTCCTGATAGCTCCAGCCACCCTGGGCATAACCGTTGAGTGTGATACGACTCGTGAAATCTTTCATCCAATCGATGTCACCATCTTTTTTCTGTTGCCCCATAGCGGCCACACTACTAAACACTGCCAGCATCACCGCCAGTGTCCTCAATCTAATTGTTTTCTTTCTCATGTTTTGTTTATGTTAATTAATGAAGTATAAGCTTCCCGTTGTGGATGTAAATCCCTTTTTGTGAAGGCTTCGAGATCTTCACACCCTGCAGCGTGTACCAGCCCTCTTTTCCGCCTTCCACACTTTTCATTCCACCTTCCACATGCTTCACGCCACGAATACCCGTCCATTCACCGATGCTCACGGGGATGGTCGTGTTCAGGTCATCGTCGAGGCTCTCGCGGTCAGCGTCGCCGTAGTTGCTCTTGTCTTCCAGCAGACTGTGTACCATCGTTTCCATTTCATCGAAGGTCACACCATATGCCTTGAGGAAAAATTGTAACTGCTCGTCTTCCTTTAACTCCGGCAGGTGTTCCTCATAAGCATCCAAAAGTTCCAAAGAACGCGGATCCTCAGCTTCATTGCCACACACATGCATCACAAATATCTCCGCTAAGGTAGCTGCCGCATCCTCATTTTGAGTATACATAAGGCAGAGGTTCTTCATACTCGTGACCATACGCTCTCGGGCAAGAGCCTGAAAATCCTCAACGCCTGGCAACTCTGTGATGTAATGTGTCCGGATGCTCAACGTATGATCGTCGTTGAGTGTCAGTAGCCGATAAGGATTGGGATAGGCCGCACAGGTGGACGTACTAATATCATGAATGGTACGTGTCAATTCTTTGTTGGCGTCTTTGGCAATGTCTAAAGCATGCACATGACCAGTGAGCACGACTCCCACACCAGCATCAGCCAAATGATTACGCAGAGTACTATAACTATAATAGACATAGCTGCCATCGCCTTGAGGCATACCCAGTTTCACAGCATACGTAGAACTGGCTTTTTCGGCATTAGTCACATGAGGGAAGAGCGCATGGTGCATCATTACTACCACCTGCTTACCTGCCGCCGTGGCTGTCTTTGCACGCTGTTGCACCCATTCGTAGGTAGCATGGGAGATGACGCCATTCAGAGGAGAACCATCGTGACCGGTGTCGATGCCGATGAGCACGAGACCGTCGAACGGTTCACAGCACCATGTCAGCGTGGTTGGATCCTGTTCAATATCTGCGCCATAGCCGAAGTCTTTATACATCTCTGCAAACTGGCTCGTGTTGATCGTCTCAGCCGCACGTATTAAGGAACCATCATAATAGTAAGCATTGGCAGTGCCCATATCGTGGTTGCCAGGAACGACAAAAGCCCGGATGCCTGCCTCCTTTAATTCATACAGTTTCTTCACCACATACTGATGACTCAGCAACTCTCCGTCTTTCGTCAGGTCACCGGAGATCAGGAAGATGTCAGGCTTCTCTTTCAGAGCTATGGCTATGGCCTCGTCATAGATAGCACTGCTGTAATCATTGAGTTTACGATCAAGACGATTGGTGTTATCCAATGCTTCACCCTTGTTGATGAGCAAGCCCGGTCCCATGACATGGGGATCAGAGATGAGCATGATGCGCACTTTCGCACGGGCAGGAGCCACTGACAGCAAAAACATCAGTGCCAGCAGCAACAGGCTCATTACGCGTACCTTATTATTATAATTATTCTGTCTCATTTTACTTTCGGGGGACAAAAGTACGAAATAATTGTGAAATAATCATGTTGTATAGACTTTTTTTTGTAATTTTGCACGCAATTATCACAACAACAAGGTATAAAGAGAGAGAAAAAACGTATGATTGTCTGCATCGCAGAGAAACCCAGTGTGGCCAGGGATATCGCCCGAATTATCGGCGCCACGAGCTCACACGACGGGTATATGGAAGGTAACGGATACCAGGTGACATGGACCTTCGGCCACCTGTGTACGCTGAAGGAGCCGGGCGACTACACCCCTGCCTGGAAGCCGTGGGCACTGACGCAGCTGCCGATGGTGCCACCACGTTTCGGCATCAAGCTCATCGACGACAACGGTATCAAGAAACAGTTCGCCATCATCGAACGACTGATGCAGGCCGCCGACGGCATCGTGAACTGCGGTGACGCTGGACAGGAAGGTGAGCTCATCCAACGGTGGGTGATGCAGAAGGCACAGGCCACCTGTCCTGTGAAGCGTCTCTGGATCTCGTCGATGACAGACGAAGCCATCCGCGAGGGATTCGCCAACCTGAAAGACCAGACAGACTATCAGCCACTCTATCTCGCAGGCCTGTCGAGAGCCATCGGCGACTGGCTCTTAGGCATGAACGCCACCCGTCTCTACACGCTGAAATACGGTCAGAACCGTCAGGTGCTCTCCATCGGCCGTGTGCAGACCCCTACCCTCGCCCTCATCGTGAACCGTCAGAAAGAGATCGAGAACTTCAAGCCCGAGCCCTACTGGGTGTTGGCGACGGTCTATCGTGACACCACCTTCACGGCCACGTCGGGGAAGTTCACCTCGAAGGAGGAGGGTGAGAAAGCCTTCGCCACCATCGAGGGCAAACCCTTCACCGTGACAAAGGTGGAGAAGAAGGAAGGCAAAGAACAGCCGCCACAGCTCTACGACCTCACATCGTTGCAGGTGGACTGTAACCGCAAGTTCGGCTACTCGGCAGAGATGACGCTGAACCTCATCCAGGCCCTCTACGAGAAGAAATACACCACCTACCCCCGTGTAGACACCCAATACCTGTCAGACGACATCTATCCGAAGTGTCCGCAGACGCTCAACGGCCTCTATCAGACTAAATTCGGTGGCATCGCCCCCTATGCCGAGATCATCAAGCCCATCGGCGGCAAGCCGCTGAAGAAGACCAAGCGCGTGTTCGACACCTCGAAAGTGACAGACCACCATGCCATCATCCCCACAGGCGTCATTCCCCAGAACCTCAGCGATGCTGAGCAGAAGGTGTTCGACCTCGTGGCACGCCGTTTCATCGCCGTTTTCCTGCCGGATTGTAAGTTCTCGACAACGACGGTCCTCGGCGAGGTCAATGGTGAGGAGGATAAAGTGGAGTTCAAAGTCACCGGCAAGGAGATCCTCGACCCGGGCTGGCGCGTAGTCCAAGGAACTCACGGGGACAGGTCCGATGAGTCGTCAGACGACTCAGGCGGCCCCGCCCCCGCGAATTCCGACGAGGAGCGTGCGCTGCCCACCTTTGTCAAGGGCGAGAGTGGCGACCACAAACCCACACTGACGGAGAAATGGACCATCCCCCCACCCTATTACAACGAGGCCTCGCTGCTCCGAGCCATGGAAACGGCTGGTAAGTTCGTGGAAGACGAGACGCTGCGTGCCGCGATGAAAGAAAACGGCATCGGTCGTCCGTCGAGTCGCGCAGGCATCATCGAGACCCTCTTCAAGCGCCACTACATCAAACGCGACCGTAAGCGTCTGATTGCCACACCTACGGGCATCGAGCTTATCGACCTGATCCGCGAGGAACTGTTGAAGAGCTGTGAGTTGACGGGTATCTGGGAGAAGAAACTGCGCGACATCGAGCATCAGAAATACGATCCCAAACAGTTCATCGACGAGTTGAAACAACAGGTGGCCGACATTGTGCAGGAGGTGATGACCGACACCAGCAACCGTCGGGTGACCGTCCTCACCGATGCAGAACTGAAAAAGATAAAGACACCACCCAAAAAGCAATAAATCGGTCAATTGTTCGTTATTGACATAACGACTTATGACAAGAAGATATAGGAAGATAGATGAAGATAGCCGCCTTCAGCGGCAGAAGATAGAAGACAATACTCAGTCGGCAGATATGATACGCCCAAGACATTTGTCTTCTATCTTCCTCTATCTTCTTCTATCTTCCTATATCTTCTCTCTCCTGCTAACCAGCTGCGGGGCAGATCAGGCGATGAAGAAAGGCGACAAGTTTTATGCCGTCGGCGAATACTTCGACGCTGCCACACAATACCGTAAGGCCTACAGTCACACCTCCAACAAAGAACGGGTGCAGAAAGGCCAGCGGGCGATGAAGATGGCGGAGTGCTATCGACGTATCCACTTCACCAGCAAAGCCATCTCCGCCTATCAGAACGCCATACGCTATAAACAGGATGACTCGCTGACACATTTCTATCTGGGACAGTTGCAGATGCGAAACGGCAACTACCGCGAGGCAGAGAAGCAGTTCCAGATGGCGATAGATAGTTTACGGTTGACAGTTTACGGTTTACAGAATAATGCCAATGCCGTCGACAAAGACTATTTAGCCTTGGCAAAGACCGGTCTGGCCTCAGCCCGTCAGGCCGCCCAATGGAAGAAAGACGGCTCGGCGTATACCATCAAGCGCATGGACCTCTTCAACTCCCGTCGAGCAGAATATTCACCCATGCTCGGCGGCGACGAAGACAACCAGCTCTACTTCACCTCCACCCGTAATCAGGCCCAAGGTGATGAGTACAGCGGCATCACGGGTTCGAAGAATGCCGACATCTTCCTCTCACAGAAAGACGACAAGGGAAAATGGAGCAAGCCCCAGACCATCGACTCAGAACTGAACTCCGAGATGGACGAGGGCGCCTGCTGCTTCTCGCCAGACGGGAAGAGCATGTATCTGACCATCTGCAAGACCGACCCCAACTTCCCGCGCTATGCCACCATCGCCGTGTCGAGCCGCCGCGATGCCACGTGGAGCAAGCCCAAGGAACTGATCCTCTCGAAAGACACCCTCTCCAGCTATGCCCATCCGGCCATCTCACCCGACGGGGAGTGGCTGTATTTCGTCAGCGACATGCCTGGCGGCCTGGGAGGATTCGACATCTGGCGTTGCAAACTCATTGGCAATGAGGTGGGCAGCTTAGAGAACCTCGGCGAACCCGTCAACACCCCTGGCGACGAGATGTTCCCCACGTTCAGGCCTAACGGTGACCTCTATTTCTCCTCCGACGGTCATCCGGGCATGGGAGGCTTAGATCTTTTTGTGGTCAAAGACGGAAAAGTGGAAAACCTGGGCTTCCCGATGAACTCCCAGGGAGACGACTTTGGCATGACCTTCGAGGGGAAACGTAACCAAGGCTATTTCTGTTCGAACCGTGGCGACCAGCGCGGCTACGACCATATCTACAGCTTCTTTAATCCAGAGATCGTGCAGACGGTGAAAGGCTGGGTGTACGAACAAGACGGCTATGAACTGACAGCCGCCCAGGTCTATATGGTAGGCAACGACGGCACGAACCTGAAACTGAGCGTCAGAGGCGACGGTTCATTCACCCAGGAGATCAAACCCAACGTAGACTATGTGCTGCTGGCCACCTGTAAGGGATTCCTGAACCATCAGGAACAGCTACGCGTAGAGCCTGCGACGAAATCAGAAGAGTATGTGCTGCAGTTCCCGCTGGCCAACATCTCTGCCCCCGTGCTGATCGAGAACATCTTCTACGACTTCGACAAGGCGACGCTGCGCCCAGAGTCTGCCACAGCCCTCGACGAGTTGATACAGCTGTTGAACGAGAACCCGAACATCACCATCGAACTCTCAGCCCACACCGACTACTTAGGCTCCGACCAATACAACGAAGGACTCTCCCAACGACGTGCCGAGAGTGTAGTGAACTATCTTATTGAACACGGCATCGCCTCAGACCGTCTCATGCCGAAAGGCTACGGCGAGGGGAAGCCCAAGACCATCAAACGTAAGGTGGCAGAAAGATATCCGTTCCTCAAAGAGGGCGATGTGCTGACAGAGGAATACATCACCAAGCTCTCTGAGGAACAGCAAGAACAGTGCAACCAGTTAAACCGTCGCACCGAGTTTATAGTGCTTCGGACAACTTACGGGCTGTTTGATAAGGCAGGTAAATTAATACAAAAGCCAGAGCCAGCAGCACCACAGAAGGATTCACAGGCAACTCCGTCGTCGGAGCTGTGGTGAACAACACCTCCACGCTTGTCAGCGCCGTCGACAACCACACCATCATTGTTGCTTTCAGACTCTCCCATCCGCCAAAGAGGATGAAAAGTGCCAGTGCCGTGGCCACGCAGAACCATGTCCACAGCTGTGACCACCGCCGTGCGGAGGGTTTCGTCTGACTGACCTGAGCCATCACCCGTTCGGTGAAGCCGTTGTCTTCAATCTGCTGCTGCGCAGCCTGCTTGAAGAGGTCCTCAATCAGTTTGTTTTCTTTTTCAGTCATATCCGTTTTGTTTTAAGTAGTTCGCCATCTTTTCTTTTCCTCGATGCAGATGCGACTTCACCGTATTCTCTGGTATACCCGTGACCTTGGCGATCTGGTCGATGGGATAGCCGTCGATGAGTTGCAACGTGATACATGTCCTTTCGTCTGGCTTCAACAGTGCGAGAGCGGAATAGATGTCCATTTTTAAGGAGGAAGATGGAGTGTGGAGAGTGGAAGGAGACATGTCTGCCACAGAACTAATCTCCTTTAACCTGTCACCTTTAACCTTTAACCCCCTATGGTAATCGTAGAACACGTTATAGGCGATACGCATCAGCCAGGTGGAGAAGCTCGCCATGCCACGGAACTTCGTGATGTTCACATAGGCCTTGATGAAGGTCTCCTGGGCCAAGTCGTCGCTCAGCTGTTCATCGCCCAACGTCTGGTTGAGGAAGAACCGACGCACAGGTGACTGATATTTCCTGACAAGCTGGTCAAAGGCCTTCTTGTTTCGGAATACCGCCACCTGCGTCACAAGGGCTATGTCACTGAGCTCCGCCATTTTTTTCTTTGTTTACTGTTTACGGTTTACAGTTTACAGTTGATTACTCTGCCACTGACATTTCATCTGTAAACCGTAAACTGTCAACTGTCAACTAAACTAATCGTTTCTCCGGCATCACGATCCACAGCACAATGTAGAAGATCAGTCCACAGAAGGCTGTAAAGAGTGTGAGGAAAGCGTAGGCGACACGCACCATGACGGGATCAAAGTCCATATACTCGGCAATACCGCCGCAAACACCTGCAATCACTCTGTCGTTAGAGCGCATTAATCTCTTACTCATAGTCTTAAAAATTTGAAGTGTTATCGTTCATCTTGTTAATATCATCGTCGACGCGATGGTCATTCTCATTCATCGACTTCCTGGCGATATACCATTTACCGAGACCGATGAAGAAGACGAGAGCACCGATGCCGAAGCCAACCTCTCCTGCCACGATGCCGAGGAAGATAGCGAGGCCAATGCCGAGGAAGATCTGACGGATACCCGTCTGATAGTCACTGCGGTCCCAGCTCTGCTGCTGTTCCTTCAGGATATTGTCGGGGATGGGCTGTCCATTCTGGATGGCCATCTGTGCCAACTTGATACGGTCTTTCCGATTCCTGTTGACGAAGTAGAACACCAGACAGATGATGATGATCGGGGCGAGAAGGAAGATCACGAAGATGGCGACGACACCGATGATCATGCCTGAATTCACCAGTCCACCTAAACTCTCGATCACCTCTTTAGCTTCTTGTACGTCACGTCTTGAATAGGATGCGTACTCGTCGTCCTCAGCGTTGTTGGCATTGTTGGCGTTGTCAGCGCCGACGGCTGTCGTGTCAGAAAAGGCTTCGATTGCGTCCTTTGCTTTAGTAGAGTCCACCTGCTCCGTACGGGGCGTATGGCGGTGCTTCTGTGCTGCGGCATCAACATTCATGCTGAATGCGAGCACCATAGCGATTGCGATTAATAACTGTTTCATATCATTTCTCCTTTATTTTTTTACTCTTTTACTTTTTTAATTTTTTACTTTCTTTGTCCGTTTGACGTAAGAAATCATAAATTAGTTGCAAAGATAGTGGATTTTCTTATATTTTTCGTAATTTTGCGCTGAAAAAGAGTGTAAACGATGATTTTACCCGAGGATTTCATCCGTGAGACGAGGCTGGTGATGGGCGAAGAGCGCTTTAACCGCTTCATGGGAGCCTTCAATGAAGAGGCCCCTGTGAGCATTCGGATAAATCCGAAATTCTTGAGGAAAGAGGAAAGAGGAAAGTGGAAAGAGATATGTTCTAATGTCCCCTGGTGCGCTGAAGGCTATTACCTCTCAGGCCGTCCTCAGTTTACCTTCGACCCCCTCTTCCATGCCGGCTGCTACTACGTCCAGGAAGCCGCCTCAATGTTCGTGTGCCATATATTAAATTGGTGGAAGGCTTTCCACTTTCCACAAGTAACCGTCCTTGACATGTGTGCCGCCCCTGGCGGCAAATCTACCGCCATGCGTACGGTGCTCCCCGAAGGCAGCACGCTTGTGAGCAACGAGCCGATACCCAACAGAGCCCAGATCCTCTTGGAGAACATCACAAAGTGGGGCTGGCCCGATTGCATCGTTACCAACAACTATCCCCGTGACTTCCGTAAGGCGAAAGCCCGTTTCGACATCATCCTCTGCGATGTGCCCTGCTCAGGCGAAGGCATGTTCCGAAAGGATCCTGACAGCATCGGAGAGTGGAGCCTGCAGAATGTGGAGAAATGCTGGCGTCTGCAACGGGAGATTGTGGCCGACGCCTGGGAGTGTCTGAATCCCGGCGGTCTATTTATATATAGTACGTGTACCTATAATATAAAAGAGAACGAGGAGAACGTGCGTTGGATCATGGACACCTACGATGCCGAGGCCCTTAACATCCCCACAGCCCCCTCTTGGAACATCACCGGTTCACTCCTCCCCGGCTTCGAAGCCCCCGTCTATCGCTTCATCCCCGGCATCACCCGCAGCGAGGGGCTCTTTATTTGCGCTTTGCGCAAAGGTGGAGGGTCAAAGGTGGAGGGTCAAAGGAGAAATGTCTTACCGCAGATTCAGTCCTTGAAGGCAATCTCCCTCAACCTTCCACCCTCCACCCTCCACGTAGACCTCTCCTACTCCGACGCCCTGAAATACCTGCGGGGCGAGGCCCTCGTGCTACCCGCCGACGCCCCACGTGGATTAGTCACCGTCACTTATAAAGACATTCCCCTCGGGCCCGTTAAGAACATCGGCAACCGCGCCAACAACCTCTATCCGAAACCCTGGCGCATCAAAACCACCCACCTCCCTTCCACCCCCGTGGAAATAATAAATATGTGAAAAATGAATAGAGCCACAGATTACACAGATTATCACAGACAATATGATTATCACAGAACCGATTCCCGTGTGATTTTCTTTCTGTGTGAATCGATTTATCTGTGTGGATCGGTGAAATCTGTGGCTAAAAATATAAATACATAAATCATTATGAAACAATATCTTGACATCCTCAACCGCATCCTGACGGAAGGCACCGAGAAAGGTGACCGTACAGGCACCGGCACCATCAGCATCTTCGGCACACAGTCGCGTTACAACCTCGACGACGGTTTCCCCGTGCTCACCACAAAGAAGCTCCACTTGAAGTCGATCATCTACGAACTGCTCTGGTTCCTCAAAGGCGACACCAACGTGAAATACCTGCAGGAACACGGTGTCCGTATCTGGAACGAGTGGGCCGACGAGAATGGTGAGTTAGGCCCCGTCTATGGTCATCAGTGGCGTTCGTGGCCCGACTATAACGGCGGCACCATCGATCAGATCCAGTATGTGTTGGACCAGTTGAAGAACAACCCCAACTCCCGTCGTATGATTGTCTCGGCGTGGAACGTGGCAGAAGTGAACGAGATGGCCCTGCCCCCTTGTCACACCATCTTCCAGTTCTATGTGGCAGGCGACCGTCTGTCACTCCAACTCTACCAGCGTTCGGCAGACACCTTCCTCGGCGTACCGTTCAACATCGCCTCGTATGCCCTCCTCCTGATGATGATGGCCCAGGTGACGGGTTACAAGCCCGGAGAGTTCATCCACACCACAGGCGACACCCATCTCTATCTGAACCACATCGAACAGGCTAAGCTCCAGCTCACCCGTGAGCCGCGTCCCCTGCCCACGATGAAGATCAACCCCGACGTCAAGTCGCTCTTCGACTTCCAGTATGAGGACTTCGAGCTCATCGGCTACGATCCCCATCCGCATATTAAAGCAGAAGTAAGTGTTTAATAAGCCCCCTTGAAAATATGATTACCATCATAGCAGCAGTAGCAAAGAACCGCGCCATTGGATACAAGAACAAGCTGATCTATTGGCTCCCCAACGACCTGAAGCGTTTCAAGGCGCTCACCACAGGTCATACCATCATCATGGGTCGTAACACCTACCTCTCCCTCCCCAAGGGCGCACTCCCCAACCGTCGTAACATCGTTCTTACCCGCAGCGCCTTTTTCTCCCCTAAGTTAGGGGAGGCCGGGAGGGGTCTGAACGAGCGCTACCCTGGCTGCGATGTCTATCCTTCCATCGACGAAGCCCTCGCCCATTGCACGCCCGATGAAGACATCTACATCATCGGCGGCGCCTCCGTCTATCGTCAGGCCCTGCCCCTGGCAGACCGTCTCTGTCTCACGGAGATCGACGACATCCCCGCCGAGGCCGACACTTTCTTCCCACCCTACGAAAACGACTGGCAGGAAGAAAGCCGCGAAGACCATCCCATCGACGAGAAGCACGCCTACCGCTACGCCTTCGTCGACTACATCCGCAAATAGAATCTCCCCCGCCAATGGCGAGGGATCGTTTTATGTACTATAGGTATGCACGCTGGAGCCCTGTGCGCTCGGCAGGTAATTGATGCCCCACCAGCACATCTGGAGCAAGACGAACGAGATGACCAGCATCCACAGTGCCAGTTTTGGTTGGTGAACAGGCAACTGACGGTAATGTATATACACAAGGTACGCGAACCAAGTGATGGCCGCCCACGTCTCCTTGGGGTCCCACGACCAGTAGTGTCCCCACGCCTCCTTCGCCCACAGTGCCCCGAAGAGCATGCCGATGGTCATAAAGGCCAGACCGACATAGACGAGGTCATCAAGTTTCTGATTCTCCTCGAGTTTCGAGGAGAATAACATAAACAACGCCATCAATGTAGCCACGCCAAACACGGCATAGGCAAACATATAGACGATGACGTGCGGTGCAAACCACGGACTCTGCAAGGCCGGCATCAGCGTCTTCGAATGGATCTCAGGCTTAAAGAGGTTCACGCAGATAAACACCAGTGCCAGCACCGTCGAAAACGAAAGAATCCATTTGTACTTCCATCTGGAGTAGACAATCACACCCGCCAACGGCAGGAAGAACGAGTACCACAGACGCGTCTCCCCCATCGTCCTCAGCGGCGGCCGTTCCAGCGACACCCACATCGACACGATAAAACCGAAGAACACCAGCAGTCCGACAATGGTCGTCGTATAGGCCACCGCCGTCTTATCCTTCCAAGCGGCCCAGGCACCCACTGCCCACAGCAGCACCGACACCAGCGCGAAATATATAAACTCTTCCCAAGTCATTCCTCTATCTCCTTCCAAACACAAACATACAAACCGCTCCACCCAGCATCATATAGATACCCGCATAGACCAGCGGCAACCACGGGTCGCTCACCAGTTCGAGGATCGACGTCCGACTCATCGGTCCCATCTGCGTGTCATAGCCATACTGATAGATCTTCCAGCCCTCCACCTCCATGGGTTTGTTCACCTCCACCGTCGCTTCGATGTTCTTGCCCGACTTTGTCAGGATCTGCACCTCCGAGGCAAAGCGCTTGGGCGAACCGTCGTCGTAAGTCTCCATGATAAACTGTTTCAGTTCAATGGCCAAAGGCATCTCCTTGACGGTACCCTGTTGCGTCAACGCCCGCCACTCCGGTTCTCCAATGGCCGTAATCATCTTCAGCCGCTGCATGTCGGCATTACCCAGCGTGGCCGTAGTCATCGCCAGGAACAATCCCAGATGGTTCAGCAGGAACGGGATGTCACGCTTCCACTGGAAATGCAACGTCCGACGAATGATTACCTGTCCGAGGATCACCGCCATATACACATAGATCAGCACGAAGGGCCAGAACGACAGCATACCGTTCAGCCACTTGCCGTGCACCTCTTGTCGTGTCAGTCCCATGATGATCGTCAGCCCCACGGCATACACCAGCACGGGGATAGCCGCCTGATACGTGCCGATAAACTGACAACCGTACACCCGCTTTCTCAGCAGATAGATCAACCCTATCAGTGCGAGGAAGCCTCCAAGAACGATGCCGTTTACGGGCCAGGCAAAGGCCTCCCATACAACGGGCCCTATGCTCAGCTCCAGCATCAGTCCCACCACAATCAGGCCTCCGCCAATCACGAAGCCCTCCTTCATCGTCCACGGTCTCTTCCACATCGTCATGTACGCCACTCCTTTATTCTGAAGCCTTCTTACCGATGACCACGTTCGTCTTACCTGTCACCTCGGCAGCATTACCACCGCCATAGACATTGCCACGGATATCCGCACCGATAACAGGCTTCTTAACGACAATGACATTACCCTGTTCGTCCTTTGTCTGGAGCGACACCATCTGTTCCTCAGTTGTCGTACCGACGTTCACAGTGGTATTACCAATCACCTCAGCAGCATTACCACCACCGAAGACATTGCCGATAGCACCGATCTTAGCACCAGCCTCACGCTTGTAAAGCGTCACCGTGGTACCATCTCCCAGTTCCTGGGTTTCGCCGGCATACGCTCTACCACCTTCGACGACATTGATGTTCACCGTCGGGTTACCAATCATAACGGCGCTTTCACCCAAGCCACCACCGAATATCGTACCGATACTGGTGAAGGCACGAACATTGATCCTTGGAGAATTATGGGGTCCGCTATGAATGCCCTCGTCTAACTTCTCCTGTTCACTCATACGGTCGTACATCTCTTTTGTTCTTGGCTTATAGACGGGTTTACCCTGAGAGTCCGTTCCATCCTGATAGTAGCCATAGATGGAATAAGGAGCCAAGTTACCTCCACCATAGAGTTCACCGATAATGACAGGCGTCGAGCACTCAGGATTCTCCTCGATATTCACTTCGATAGAGCCTTCGACCTTACCACCCGACTTGTTACCGCCAAAGACATGTTCGAACTTACCGCTGGTCAATGTCAGACTGATGTCATGACCCACATTGGCATTCTCTGCACCGGCATAGATGGCACCAATCCAGTCGTTAGGCATACAACTCAGACAGATCTCGGCGCCACCATACATGTCTGCACTCTTACCGCCACCGTAGATTTCCTCAACCGACAGTTCTGTACAGCATCCGGGACCGCCGTCATTGGCCACGTTCGTCACGCTGGAACCATTCAAGATATCACCCTTGGTATTACTACCGCCATAAACATTGTTCACCTTACCAGCCATCAGCTGAACGACAGCCTTACCTTCTCCTGACGTATAGGCAGCTCCTCCTGTCCGGGAGCCGACGTTAGCACCAGGATTATCCGTGCCAGCACCATAACCACCGCCATACACATTATCGATGATCTTCGTACCCTTGATGAGCACACTTGTGGCAGGCACAGCAGCACCATAACCGCCGCCATAGACCTCCTGGATACTCGTCAGGTCACAGCCTTCGATAATCACCTCGGTGGTCTGCTTCGTATCGGTAGGCACATAGTCAGCCTGGTTACCACCGCCGAACACGGCAGACACATCATAGCCATCAGCAACCTGATAAGTCTTTGCCTTCGTCTTGAACACATGTACCTTTGAATGTCCCATAGGCGTTCCATTATAATTGTTACACCCAAACACATTACCTGTTACGACACATCCGTCTTTTGCAAGATAATACTTTCCGTCAGTATCATCAACATCAGTAGCCAATGAGCTATGGATGGCTGGCACATAGTCGGCAGACTCCAAACCATTCAGATTCAGATGGACATCACCATAGACGATAGCCTCAATATCACTTGTTGCGCCATTTGCCCCCTTCTTCTGGCCAAGACCACCACCGAAGGCATCGTTAATAGTACCACCCAGCAGGTTGACGGTCGTGGTATACTGATCAGTAACACCCTCAGGATTTGCCGTATTGGTATTGGCCAATGCGCCGCCACCATAGACATCACTCTCAATCTCGCCACCAGTGACATCAACAACCACGCTACCCTTGATGATACCAACCTCGCCACCGCCGAAGACACTGCCAAGAACCTTACCGCCACCCATGTTCACTTTCGTAAACATCGAGGTAGAGAATGTTGTCGTATTCAAAGATGCATCACCGCGACTGCCGCCAAACACATGACCGCCATAGTCTGCGGCACGACTTACTTCATCACCGATTTGGCCACCAGAGATGTTCACCTCGTTCAGTGTCTGCTTACCTTCACCGTGGTCAGCTTCAGTATCTCCCTTACAATAGAGATTATAGGACTGTCCGATCTTTGGTGCACCGATACTCGAGAGAGA
>JAEEGL010031053.1_pt1 | contig 29289 bp, 28 predicted proteins | sample 9134231 | NCBI WGS metagenome assembly JAEEGL01 (sample SAMN16246548, study PRJNA631951) | gut metagenome | biome: gut microbiome; feature: rumen; material: fiber-attached | host: Bos | place: Iran: Karaj | collected 2018-10 | reverse complement strand
GCATGACATCATTGAGTTTCTTGGACTTGAGTTTCATACCTGAGCGATTATACCATATTAAAAAAATAAGTCCAGCAAAATATAAAAAACTTCTTGACAATAATTAGGTACCGAATTATAATGAAGCCGCATCAGAAAGTTAGGTACCAAAATAAAGGAGGGCAAGGAATGAGATCCATATATGAAAAAGGAAAAGAAACCAATGTAATGATGGCAGCGTTCGGCCTGGCAAGGGCTATAAAGCGCAGACCGCCCCGCATGGAGCACGCGCTTCACCCGGCAGCGGAGCACACCCTCATGGTGATCGCTGAAAACGACGGCTTAAGTTCCGGCGAGCTCTGCGAGCTCCTGGACGTGCGCCCGTCTTCCGTATCGGAGATCGCCGACAAAATGGCAGCCCGCGGCTTTGTGGAAAAGAAGGACGACGAAACTGATAAGAGAGTCACCCGCATCTTCCTCACCGAGCTCGGAAAGGCTCAGGCAAAGCAGATAGCGGATACCAGGCAGCAGGCTCTGGACGAGTTCTCCGCATGCTTTACCGAAGAGGAAGCTGCTCAGTTCTGCGCACTGGCTAACAAGCTCAGCGCTCACTTAAAAGACCTGGCGGCGGAAGACCCCGAAGGATCCGGCTGCGGATGCCATAAAGGCCACCACGGACCCGCCGGCGGATGCCACAGAGGGCCTCACGGCCACCACGGCCCGCGCTTCTGGCACAGACACTGAAAAACAGGCTGCTGCCTGTAAAACCAGTCCCCTGCTCCGGCAAGGCGAAAAAACATCTATCACTAAACTATATATACAACGACCACAGACCTGCCGGAGTGTGCGCAGGGGGCGGAAGACCCGCCCCCTGTTTATTTATTCTATTTCCCAGGATATCGTGACTGTATCGCTGATCTCTATGTCCTGCGGCGTGATGCTCATGTTGCGGGCTGCCATCTTGGCGCCGGCGCCCATAGCCATGTCCATGGCGGGCATAGCCTCCTCGGTAAACGAGTAGACAGGCACCCCGCGGAACGAATAGCTGATGTCGTCTATCCCGCCCAGCTTTACCCCCGCGGCCTTGCATAAAAGCTCGGCTTTCTTCTTCGAGTTCTTTACCGCAAGCTTTAAGAGCTGGTCTTTTACCTTGCTCTGGTCCGCCACAGTGTAGCGTATGGAGAACTGCGGGCGCGCGGAAGACTCCGCAAGAGCTACCAGACACTTGCCCAAAAGCCCCACGTCAGACTTGAACTGTACGGTAAAGCTGTGATGGAACTCGTAACCGTCGAGCTTGTTGACCCAGCGGCCTTTCTCGTCCTGATAGCCCTCGTAGTGCGGGTCTATGCGAAAGCTGCTGGTCTTAAGGTCCTCGCCGGAAAAACCGATCTTCTTGAACGCCTCCACCAGCGCCTCGACGGAATCTGAGGACTTTTCCAGGGCCTTCTGGTAGGTCTTCTCCTCGCCGTTGATAGTAACATCCAGCACCGTGGTGTCCGGCGCCAGGCTGATGCTCGCAGTGCCATTTACTGTTATCTTCCTTCCCATAAAAATACCCTCCTTCTGTTCTAATCCGTGGAGCCCAGGCTTCCGGCGTCTTCTGTCTCGCGGAGCTGTTCGAACCTGGCCCGCATGATAGGACTGTTCTTCGTGAGCTTCTTGATGCTGAGGTCCTCGGCCTTGTTGTTTGCCAGACGCAGGTTGTTTTCCGCGCCGGTGAGCGCGTCCTTTATCTTCTGCAGATGGTCTATGGACTTGTCTATCTCTTCTATGGCTTTCTTGAACTTCTCGCTGGCTCGATAGTAGTTTTTACCGAACGCGTCCTTGAAGGCGTTCATCTCCTTCTCGAAGTTGGTTATGTCTATGTTCTGGGCTCTTACCAGCGCAAGATCCCTCTTGTAGGACAGACTGTTCTGCGCAGCGTTGCGAAGCATGGTTATCATGGGGATAAAGAACTGCGGACGTATGACGTACATCTTCGGATAGCGATGCGAAACGTCCACTATGCCGCTGTTGTACAGCTCGCTGTCCGCCTCAAGAAGGCTCACCAGCACAGCGTATTCGCAGCCTTTCTTTTCCCTGTCCTTGTCCAGCTTGGCGAAGAAATCCTCGTTTTTGTGCTTGGTGGCTGTGGTGTCCATCTCGTTCTTCATCTCGAACATGATGGAGATGTACTCTATGCCGTCGTCGGAATAATCGCGGAAGATGTAGTCGCCCTTGGTGCCGCCCGACGCGTCGTTGTCCTTTTCAAAATACGCGTTCTGAAAACCCGTGGCGCGCAGCCTGTTGAACTCCGTCTCGCAGTGCTGTTCCAGGGTCTCGCCCACCATCTTCGTGGACTGGCGCATCTTAAGATCCTTGTAGTATGCTATCTGTTCGTCCTTTGCTGCAAGCTGCTGCGCGAAGCCCTCGCGGAGCGTCTTTTCGGCCAGTTCAGCGCTCTTCTTTTCGTTCTCCACCTTGCCGGCGAGCGTGGTGATCTGAAGATCCCTTTCGGAGATCTGCGCCCTGGCCTCTTCCAGGGCCTTCGCGACAGCCAGTTCCTGCTCGGTCTTTGCTGCCGCCACCTGCGCCCTTAATGACGCGAGCTCAGCTTCCTTGTCGGCGAGCTTTTTATCCGCGCTCTTTTCGGCGTCGGATACCGCAAGTTTGAGTTCGGATTCCTTGTTCTGCTCTATTGCGGACAGGCGGTCGGAGAGCTCCTTCGCAAATTCCCTGTCCCTTATCTGTTTTACTATGGCGGCGTAGCCGGATTCCTCCACCTGAAAGACCTTGCCGCAGTTCGGACACTTTATCTCCTGCATTTTTATACCCTCTTGAGCTTTCTTCCGAAGAAGCTTATGCAGCGCTCCGCGAGCACCTCCATGGCGTCGCAGTACATCTCGGGAAGCCCGTGGTTGCCTCTGTATACGGAAAGCTCCGTGCAGCCAAGGACCGCGCTGTCGCAGCCGGCTTCGCGTATCGCCCTGTCTATCCTGGCGAACTTGGAGCGGCTGCCCTTCTCGCCTGCTTTGATCTCATCGTAGATTATGGACATGACGGTCTTCTGTATATCCGCGGGAGGCGCCCAGGCTTCTATGCCCGCCGCCGCAAGTTCCCTGTGGAACACCCCCGCGCTGATGGTGCCGTCTGTGGCGAGTATGGCCGTCTTCTTTGCGCCCTGATCCTTCAGCACTTCCACCGCCAGCCTGGGCATGTTGAGCACGGGTATGTCGACCGCTGCCTGTATGTCCTCCCAGAAGTAGTGCGAAGTGTTGCATGGAATTGCTATGCAGCCGCAGCCGCAGGACTGCAGCAGCTTCGCGTCTTCGATAAGTCTGCTCCTGACTCCGTCCGTGTTTCCAGACAGGATCGCTTCGGTGCGGTCCGGCATCAGCGTGTCGCTCAATATTACGGCAGGCACGTGCTCCTGGTCCGAATCAGCGTCGGTACGGTCCAGTATCCACTGGTACAGCACCTGCGTGGCCTGAGGGCCCATGCCCCCGAGTATTCCCAGCTTGTCTCTTTTTTCAGCCTGCATCATTTCCCCTTCTTGAGCTGCTTCAGCCTTATCTTGTGATACAACGGTATGAGGGTCTTGAAGGCCTTGTACATAAGGCCGTTCAGTACGTAGTCGAATTCGCCCACGAACTCGGTGTACTCCCCTCCCCACTTCTTCTTGAATTCGTACAGGCCCGCGAGCCTGCTGTCGGAATCCGGCTTTCCTATGGTGCCGAAAACGTCGAAGATCTTAAGACCTTTAGCCTTGGCGTCCCTGATCTGCTGCTTATAGACCTCGTAGTTGGCGTAGAACTTGCCGTAATTCATGTCGTTGGCCGCGTACAGCGCCCAGGCCTTGTCCACGTAGTTTACTATAAGGTAAGTTGAGACCCAGACCTCGCCTTCCGGCGCGTCCGCCACAGCCTCGAGCTGCTTTTCTACGGACACCAGGACTTTTTCGGTCTCCTTGCGCTTTGTCGCGGCCTTCTTGCTGTCGTCGCCTTCGATGGCTGCAAGCTCCGCCTTAAGGCCGGACTGCTTTTCCTGAAGGCCTGTGCGTATCTTACCCGGGTCCACCTTGCCGAAGTACAGCGTGACCATGCCGTCCTCTCTGAGGATGTCGTAGAAGTACTGGTAGAAATCCGCTTCGTGCGAGAAGAAGTCCTGGCGGGCTTCGGTCATCTTCATCAGGCGCACGAACTCTTTTATATCCTCAGAGCCGCCCTCGAAAACCTCCACGCAGCTTTCCTCCGCGTGCCTGATGCGGGCCTTCGTGGTCTTGCTGTAGCGCTTCTCGATCTCCTCTATGCTTCCGCCGAGCGGTATCCTGAAGGTAAAGCGCGGCTGCTCGGTCTCAAAGAAATACGTGAGAGGCCTGTGCCTGTAGCCCAGTTTCTCAAGCCTTGCTACCAGTGCGCTGTTCTCCTCGCCCTCGATGACCTTGCCGTCCATGTCTATGGTGTGGAGCTTTATATCCGGATCTATCTTGAAGTAAATAGCCTTGTGCTTTTTGCCGAACGCAGCGACGCTCTTCGTGATGAACTCTAAAAGCTCCGCGTCGGAATAGTCCATGGTGAATCCGCGGGGTATGTAGAAGTAGCAGTAGCCCATGTAAAGCGCCTTTTTAAGGAGCAGCGCTGTTGCCGCGAGCTCGCCGTCCCTGCGCACGCCGACATAGTACGGCGTCCATCCGCGCCTTGCCTGCACCTGCCCCCAGGCCCATGATCCCAGGAAGTGGGTCTTCACGCCCGGCTTTTGCGCGAGCGCCATCCACTCGCTCTTTTGTATGTTTTCATCAAATGTTAACTGTGACATTGGTTCTCCGTAAGCGGCTGCGGTATTCCGCAGCACAAAAATGCCGCAGTGCAGTCTGCAATATGTATTATACCAAATCTGCGGCCGGACTTACAAGTGCTGAGAAAAAAGCGCACTGTCAATTAAATTAAACAGACAAATCCGGATGTTTGATGATATAATGAAGCGATGGTTTATAACCCGGTTCATATAGGAGTCTGAAATGAAATGCACCAACTGCGGGCACGACCTGCCCGACCCAAAAGAAGGAATATCTATCAAGTTCTGCCCTTTCTGCGGCGCCAGAGTTCTTGAGGCAGCAGCGGCTACCGCACCCGCTGCTGAAGTCATAAAGGAGGAGATCGCTGCCGAGGCTGCCGAAGCTGAAAAAGCCGCCGACACAGTAGTCGAGCAGTTTGAGGAACTGGTCGAGGAGGCCTCCGCGGAGGCGACCGAAGCTGCAGCAGAAACAGTTGCTGAAGCCGCCGAAGCTGCTGAAGAAGCAGCTGATCAGGCCGCGGAAACAGTTGCTGAAGCCGCCGAAGCTGCTGAGGCTGCTCAGGAAACTGCGGAAGAAACGATCGCCGAAGCAATCGGAGAGTCCGCCGCTGAAGCCACAGAGGCCGCCGCTGAAACTGCTGCCGAGGCTACCGAAGCTGTTCAGGAAACTGCCGCTGAAGCAACTGCCGCATCTGCCATCGGAGTACCGCCTGAAGTGCAGCCGGCCGCGAAGAAGAAATCAAAAGCGCCCCTTATAATCGCGATCATAGTCGTGATACTCGGCGTCGCAGGATACTTCGTGTACCAGAACCTGCCCTCCACCAAAGTCGCTAAATTCAAGAAGCAGGCCGCGGAGCTCCACACCGCCGGATCCTACGAGGCCGAACTGGACGCGCTGAAACAGGCAGCAGAACTTGCCCCGGACGACAGAAGCATCATAACATCCCAGGCTGACGCGATGCTTGCCCAGGCCAGGAAGCTTCTTGAGGACGGAAAAGAACAGGACGCGTTCACCTGGTACGGAATGACCGCGGAAAAGGCTTCCGGTCTTTCGGAAGATTATGGATCCAGGTTCTACGACAGCGTAAAAGCCGATATCGGAAAGCTGTCTTTCGACGCGCTTTCGGAAGGCCGCTACGTGGACGCCGAAGCGTATCTGAATAAGAGGAAAGAGATACTGTCTTCTGTCCCCGGCATTGAAGAACTGACCGAGGCTGATATTCTCGACGTTTACACCAAATGGACAGAGGACGTGCTGGCCGGCGGCATAAGAGAAGACTTTGACGCGCAGTCAGACATCATAGACCTGCTTATAAAAGACAATAAACTGCCCGGCAAGACCGCGGAGCTGAATGCCCTGAAAGACAAACTCTTCGAGGCCGGGATGCAGGCGGACCTCAAGTCGATCGGCGCCAGCATCAAGCAGTGGATCGACAGTGACAAACCGGAGCTCGCAACCAGCCAGATGTACCTGGCCCTCATCTCTTCCATAAGCAAAGGAAACTATATCGCGAAATGGGTGGCCGAGGATCCGGACCACCGCTCCCCTGTCATAGGAGATATCGACGGAACAAACAAGATCGGCCTGTACTACGACAAGGCAAACAACAGATTATACACATACATCGGTCAGTACGACGCGAACAACAAGCGTTCAGGCCAGGGAAGCTGGATCACTTATCTGGGCAGCGCGCTGACTACCCAGACCTCATATGTAGCTAAAGGTGCCTGGAGCGACGACAAGCCCAACGGGAACTTCAGCATATACGAGTCGGTAAAAAGCACCAGCGATTCATCTCAGGACAGAATAAAGAACACGACCGTAAACGTAAAGAACGGCCTTTACGAAGGAGAATCGACCGTCGCGTACACGAGAAACGAAAACACTATCATCTATAAGCCCACATATACCGACGGCCACCCGAAGGTCATCGAGGACCACGAACAGGGCGGAACAGTCTACCACATCATCGCCTTCAGCGAAGATAAGAAGACGTTCATGCACAACGCAAAGGGAGCCGAGGCCATCGAAGGCATATACGGATTCTTCTGATAAAAAAGGAGGCTCGCACCTGAGCCTCCTTTTTTATTTACTTATTCCACCTCTATCTGTTTTATATTCATCTCGTTGCCCTGCTGCAGCCAGGTCTCTTCGCTGCCGCAGTAGGGGCAGATCTTGCCCTGCGGGACTGTAGGGTAGGTCCGCTTGCAGCTGTTGCACCAGGTTATGGCGGGAATGGTCTCGCAGAGCAGCTTCGATCCTTCGAACAGGGGGAACTTCTTAGTGTACCAGTTCCAGTAACTGTACAGGTATTCCGGCACCACACCGGATACCTCCCCGAACTCCAGAGTGACCGAAGCGACGTGTTTCGCGCCGTTTTCCTCAGCGATCCTGGTCACAGCGTCGACTACATAGTTTACCAGTCCAAGTTCATGCATGGCCGCTTATTTTCCGCCCTTCCCTTTGGCGCTCTTCTTCAGGATCTTGACAGCGCGCTTGGGCAGATATGCGCCTATTGCCTTGAACTTGTCCTCAGCCGGGATCATCTTCGAGTAGGCGTCGCCCATGTTGCGCCTTAAGTGTATGGCGTCGAACTTGCACTGCACCGTGCACATGCCGCAGCCGAGGCACTTGTTGGTGTCCACTACGCTGCGCCCGCACTCAAGGCAGCGCGAAGCTTCGCTCTTAATCTGCTCTTCGGTGAAGCACAGGTGCTCGTCGTGCATGGTGAGGCGCTTTGCCGGGTCTACCGGGCGCACGGAACGGGCGGGCTTCTTGTAGGCTTCTACAGGAAGCACTATGTCGTCCTTGCACAGCGGCGTGAACTTGCGGGTGTTGCGGTGAATCGTAAGGGACTGTCCCTCGTTTACGAAGCGGTGCAGCGATACAGCACCCTCGCGGCCCATCGCAAGAGCGTCCACCACGAACAGCTGGCCGGAGTATGCGTCGCCGCCGACGAAGATGTCGGGCTCCGCAGTCTGAAGAGTCACAGGATCGGCCTTGGCGGTGCCGTTGCGGTTGAATTCCACTTTGGTGCCGGAAAGAAGCTCCTTCCAGTCTGCCTTCTGGCCTATGCAGTAGAGGACCGCGGTGCAGGATTCCTCTGCAGTCTCCGCGTCGTCGAACTTCGGATCGAAGCGTCCGTCCTCGCCGCGCACCGACAGGCATTTCCTGAAGCGTATGCCGCTGCAGGCACCGCTTTCGTCCTTTAAGATCTCGGTCTGGCCCCAGCCCGGGTGTATCACTACGCCGTCCGCCGCGCAAAGATCCTGGTCCTCCGCGCCCATGGGCATGTCGTCAAACGCCTCCAGACAGTAGAGCTGCACGCTTTCGGCGCCCTGGCGCACTGCAGTTCGGGCTACGTCTGCGCCTATGTTGCCGCCGCCTATGACCACGACATTGCCGTGAAGAGGAGCGGCCTTGCCGGCATTGACCATTTTTATATAATCCACGCCGGACATGACGCCCGCGGCGTCGTCGCCGGGGACGTTCAGCTTTCCACCATACTGCAGGCCGACGGCCACGAAGAAGCCTTTGTAGCCCTCGTCCCGCAGCTGCTGTATCGTGACGTCTTTTCCGACCTCAACTCCGCAGCGGAACTGCACGCCCATCTCACGCAGAATGTCGATCTCGGCGTTGACTACGTCCTTTTCCAGGCGGAAGTTGGGGATGCCTGTAATCATCATGCCGCCGGGGACCGCGTCGCGCTCGAACACCACAGGGGAGTATCCTTCTATGGCAAGGAAGTACGCGCAGGCAAGGCCTGCCGGGCCGGATCCTATGATAGCGATCTTCTGGTCGAAGGGCTTTCTGGTGCAGGACACCATGGGCGGCACATAGCGGTGCTCCGCCTTAAGGTCCTGGGCCGCGATGAACTGCTTTATATCGTCGATAGCGAGCGCCTCGTCCACAGTGCCGCGGGTGCATTCGTCCTCGCAGTACTTGCGGCAGATGGCTCCGCAGACCGCCGGGAAAGGATTGTCGCGCTTGATAAGCTCCAGAGCCTCGCGGTATTTGCCCTCGCTGGCCATCTTGATGTAGCCCTGGATGGCTATGTGCAGCGGGCAGGCCGCCTTGCAGGGAGCCGTGCCTGTGGGCCAGGTCTGGATGACGCCGTTTTCGTTGCGGTAGTTGTAGTTCCACTTATCCTCGCCCCACTTGGTGTCGTCGGGGAGCTCCACCTTGGGGTACTCTATCTCGCCGTTCTTGGTGCAGAGCTTCTGCCCGAGGCGAACAGCGCCGGCCGGGCAGACCTCAACGCACTTTCCGCAGGCTACGCAGTTCGCCGCGTTGACCTCCGCGGTGTACGCGGAGCGAGACATGTTAGGCGTGTTGAACAGCTGGCTGGTGCGCAGCGCATTGCAGACGCCCACAGCGCAGTTGCACAGACCGAAGATCTTGTTCTCGCCGTCTATGTTTGTGATCTGATGCACATAGCCGCGTTCCTCGGCTTTGCGGAGTATCTTCATGGCTTCGTCGTAGGTTATGTCGTGGCCCATGCCGGTCTCGCGGCAGTAGTCCGCGAAATCGCCCACGCCTATGCACCAGTATTCCTCTATATCGCCGGAGCCCTCGCCGCGTATGCGCTGCTGTTTGCGGCACGAGCATATGCCTACGCCTATCTGGCCGTCATATTTTTTCAGCCAGTGCGACAGGTGCTCCACGTCCAGCGATTTGCAGTCCGCGGGTATAGCCTGCTCCACCGGGATGACGTGCATGCCTATGCCAGCGCCTCCAGGAGGCACGAGCTGAGTGATGCCCGCCAGAGGCAGGAAAGTCATGCGCTCGAAGAAATCAGCCACCTTCGGCGTTACCGGGCTGATCTCGGGGCGCATCACCATGATCTCGGCGCTGCCCGGCACGAACATGTCGAGCACCCAGCGCTTCTCGTGCGTGGGGTTCTTGCCGTCCAGGTTCTCGTAGTGATATTCCACCAGGCTGGCCTGGCAGAGCGCCTCGAGCACGGTCTTAAGGTGCTCGTCGTCGTAGCCGCTTAGCTCTTTGAGCTTCGCGAAGGTCTTTGGTTTGCGCTTTCCCATCTTGAGCGCCAGGTCGAGGCAGTGGTCCGCTATCTCTTTGCCGTAGCGCCGCTCGGCGTACTGTATGCCGCAGTCTATGCCCCAGTATTCCGGAGCCTCCGTACTCATTTTTTCGAGCCCCAGAAGTATCTCCTTGCGGTCGGTTATGATCTTGCCGAGTTTAAAGATCTTCTGGTCGCGTGTAAGCTCTGCCATTGTGTTCCTCCGTTTTGTATGAATCAATAATTACTGCTGTTTCCAATTTCTGACCGCGCTGCGCAGCCAGTCCAGCCAGGCATCGAAACCGTCCCCTGTCCTTGCGGAAAGGGGAAGTATCTCAAGTCCGGGGTTACGGTAGTGCGCATGTTTTTTCAGCGCTTCCATATCGAAGTCGAAGTACGGCAGCACATCGGTCTTGCTTATAAGAAGCACGTTAGCCACCTGGAACATCAGAGGGTACTTCTGCGGCTTGTCGTGGCCTTCCGGAACGGAAAGAATGACAGCGTTCTTCGAAGCGCCGGTATCGAATTCCGCGGGGCACACGAGGTTCCCCACGTTTTCCAGCACCACCAGGTCGCAGCCGTCCGCGCCAAGAGCCTGCAAGCCCTGGCGGGTCATGGAAGCGTCAAGATGGCACATCCCGCCAGTGTGGAGCTGTATGACCTTAGCTCCGGTCTGCGCGATCGCCGCTGCGTCCACGTCGGAATCGATGTCCGCCTCCATCACCGCAATGCGCATCTCGTCTTTAAGCGCCGCTATAGTACGCTTAAGAAGCGTGGTCTTGCCCGCCCCGGGCGAACTCATCAGGTTCAGCAGGAATATGCCCTTTTCTTTAAGCTCTTCGCGGAGCCTCTGCGCGTCCATATCGTTGTCCGCCAGTATGCTCTGCTTTACCTCTATTATCTTAAGACCTTCGCTCACTATCCTGTCTCCGTTGTTCTCTGCACCGCGTGCCGGGCGCGCGAAAAGTTTTTTACGTATCATAAAAATTATACTTCAATGTGATATTTTTGTCAATTACAGCGCTTTTTCAAAGCATCCTGCGCTGCAAAAAACAAAACACGGCGATCCGGTCAGGATCACCGTGCATTTCTGGTGGAGACGGTGGGAATCGAACCCACGTCCGAAAGCGCATCCACAAGGCTTTCTCCGAGCGCAGCCGGTAGTTTAAATTTCGGATGCCGGACGGCCCGCCGGCACGACGGCTGGCATCCTATCCCGTAGGCCCTCCCTTATACCGGGAACTTTAAGGAAGGTTTCCTGCATGGTCGACGCCGGGATCCTAAGCTGCAGGTGACTTAAGGCCGACGCGCGTTGGCAGACTATGCTGCGAGTGCGAAATTGTTTGTTCTTTTAGCGTTTATTTTAAACGGGCCATTTTTAACGGAGACCTGGCCGACTCCGGCTCGCTTACCCGGCTTCAACACCCCCGTCGAAACCTTTACGCCCCCGAATAAGAGGTACTTGCAGATTATCTCATAACACTGTCAGTTTTGCAAGCGCAAGATCATTTCCACCTGTATCCTTTTTTTGCGATCGGCGCATTTGCATCATGCTTTTTCCTGGATATGAGCGTAGAGGATATCAGCGCCGTAAGCGGTATCGCCAGTATCATTCCCATGCTTGACGAGATGCCGCTGATCGTTTCCAGGGAAACAAAGGCCGTTGAGAACAGATGGTAGAACGTAAGGCCGCGCGAATACAGGAATATCATAAGCGTAAACTCGCTGCCCAGGAACGCCAGTATCAGGGTGTTCGTCATGGTGCCTACCATGTCCCTGCCTATGTTCATACCGGACTTGAACAGCTCTTTTCTTGACAGAGCCGGATTTGCGGCATGGACTTCTTCCAGCGAGGAAGATATGCTCATGGCAACGTCCATTACCGCGCCGAGCGCGCTGATGATAATGCTTGCCACAAGAAGGCCCCTTATGCGCACCGAGGCCCCTACGTACTTGAGCTGCAGCAGAGGCTCCGCGTCCTCGAGCCTCAGGCCGTCTATTTTGGCGAAAGACTGCACCACCAGGGCAAAGATCATCGCCAGGAACGCTCCCGAAACGGTGCCCAGGAACGCGCTTACCGTCTTTCTGTGGACTCCTCCGAGTATGGTAAAGCACACGAGTGCGACGTAGGCACACGTTATGAATGTAGTAAGTATCGTAGGCGCCCCCTTGAGGAGGAGCGGTATAAGTATCGCGAACAGGCAGACTATGGTGATCATGAGCCCGACAAGCGATTTGAGGCCCGTGCGGCCGCCGACCAGCGTAGTGACTATAAAGAATATCACCAGGAATACAGCCAGGATGGGTATCCTGTTGAACTCATAAACTGTGGCGCTGTGCTGCCCGTCGGCATGTGTCTTTATAGTGAGCGTGACGCCGTCGCCTACAACTACAGGAACTCCGTAGAGCGGCCCGATGTAGTTGTAGACCACCATGGATTCGCCTTTGTACCGTCCGCTTTTAACTGTTACCGAAAGCTCCTGCTGGCCCTTGTAGGCTCCGTCGGCCACCTCGTCGACCTCTAAAGTGTCGCTGAGTATCTCGTCGACTCTTGCCTTCTCAAACTCCACCAGTTCGTCGCCGTATACCGAGAATATGTCCCCGGCTCCGTTAAGTATGTCTTCGGAATAGATCAGAAAAAGCGCGGTAATAAAAACCACCGCGGCAGCTGCCAGCACTATGATGGTCTTTATATCCCTTTTTTCAGGTTTTACAGGCTGAACCTTTGCGGTTTTTTTCATTGCTTCATCTTGCGTTCCATATCGCGGGCCGCGTCGCGTTTCGCGATGTCTTCCCTCTTGTCGAAGAGCTTCTTGCCCCTGGCTACCGCCAGCTTCATCTTGGCCCTTCCGTGCGCGTCAAGATAGACTTCCAGCGGCACCAGAGTAAGGCCGTCGCGGCTGATATACCCTAAGAGCTTGCGTATCTCCTTTTTGTGGAGCAGAAGCTTTTTCTGGCGCAGGGGGTCCGTATTGTAGCGGTTGCCCTTTTCGTAGGGGCTGATGTGCATATTGTATACCATGACCTCGCCGCCCTCGACTTTGGCGAATGAATCGCGCAGCGAGACCCCGCCGGCCCTGATGGATTTGATCTCGGTGCCGGTGAGCACTATGCCTGCTTCGTATTCTTCCTCTATGAAGTAATCGTGGCGCGCTTTTTTATTGTTCGCTATAAGCTTGAGCTTTCTTTCTGCCATGTCGCGCTACATCGCTCCGAAACCGCTGACCGGGAAGAGCCTGAAGACCACCTTCCCCCTGATCCTGTTGATATCTATGAAGCCTACCTGCGGGCTGCGGCTGTCCGTGCTGTTCTGGCGGTTGTCCCCCATGGTGAAGATGTAGCCTTCCGGTACGGTGACTTCGTCCATTTCGCTGTTGGTGTATCCGTCCTTGGTGTACGGTTCGTCCTGGGCCTCGCCGTTTATGTACACCTTGCCGCCGGAGATGGATATCTTATCTCCGGGAAGGCCTATGATGCGCTTTACGAGGATCTTTTTGAACCCGAGGCCTGTGGTGAGCTCGGAATCGAAGGTTATGATGTCCCCTCTTTTAAGATCGTTTCCGAACCAGCTGTAGTGCCTGCGGCTCACGAACACGTAGTCGTTCTGGTGCAGAGTGTTTTCCATTGAGTGCTCGCGGACCAGCGTAGGCGTGAGCAGCTGCAGGAATACCAGCGCTATTATGAGCGCTATGCCCAGATCTTTTATCCATTCCTTTGTTTTGCTTTTTCCGCTCTCGGCAAGATCCTGCTTGCTGGGCTGAGCGTTTTCCTTTTTATCTTTCACTGTCAATTATGACCTTTCCGAATATTCCTGTCTGAAGGGCTTCCCACGCCTTTGGAAGAGGCGCCGTAAAGCTCTGTCCGCTGAGATGCGCGAGCTTTTCACCGGGGTCTGTGAACGTGACCTTATACGCGTGCAGAGCCTGGGTGCTGCGTCCAAGAACGTATTCCGCTCCGTCCACCATCAGCTGGCGGCCGCCGTACTTGCTGTCGCCGGCCAGAGGATGGCCTATGCTTGCAAGATGCGCCCTTATCTGATGGCTGCGGCCGGTGATGAGCTCAACGTCTACGAGGCTGTAGCCGCGGGAGCTCCTGCCCCTGCCGCAGGCGCCTTTGCTGAAAGCTACCGGGCGCACAATAGTTTCGATGTATTTACCGCGCGGATCGTCTTCGGCAAGGACCCGCCCGATGTTCTTCTTCTCATCCTTGAGGAGCTTCCCCTTAAGGTGCTGCTCTTCGTCCAGCTTTCCGTGGACTATGGTGTAGTACGATTTGGTGACCAGTCCGTCCTCGCGGAAGAGCCTGGCAAGCTCCCTTAAAGCCTCGGCGTTCTTTCCGAATACCACTATGCCTGTGGTGTTGCGGTCCAGCCGGTGCGCCGGACTTGGCGAAAAGCTTTTTTCAGCCCGCGGGTCGTAGGCGCCAGTCTCTATCAGATAGTCCGTGACCTGGTTGGCCAGGGTGTCCTTTTTCTCGGACTTGTCGCCGTGCACCAGAAGGCCGAAGGGCTTATTTGCGATGAGTATGTCATCGTCCTCGTAAACTATGCCGAACTGGCGCTTTGCCCTTTTCTTTTCGGGCTTTTTTGTCCACACGGCAAGCTGCTCGTCCGGGATGTAGAGCTGCAGCGTCTGGCCTTCCTCGAGCTGGAAATCCTCGCGGCGGCGCGCGCCGTCGACCTTCACGTCCTTGCGGACGGCCTTGTATACCGCGGACAGCGGAGCCTGCGAAAGATACTTCTTCAGGAAGCGGTCGAGCCTCTGCCCAGCGTCGTTTTTGCCGATGACTATCTCTTTCATATCAGGGTATTATATCATAGCAGCCGCGTATTTAACAATGATTTTAAGTTTCACCGGGGAATTATTATGTCTTTTTGTTTATTGCCGCAAGTGGTATAATAAAGTGTTAAATAATGCACTGAAGCAGGCAGGCTGCAAGGTAATGGAATTCGAAGTCAGGACAGGCAGGGGCAGCTACCCCGTATATGTGGAGCGCGGAGCTCTTAAAAAGGCCGCGGATATCATCGGTAAAACCCGCCGGGCATTCATCGTCACCGACAGCGGCGTGCCGGAAAAATGGGTGGATATGCTTAATGCCCAGTTCCGGGACGCGGGGCTTTTCGTGTTCCCGCAGGGCGAAGCGTCCAAGAACATACAGACCTGGTCCGCCATTCTGTCGGCCATGCTCGATGCAGGCATGTCCAGAAGCGACACTCTGGTCGCTCTGGGCGGCGGAGTTGCCGGGGACATAGGCGGATTCGCAGCGGCCAGTTACATGCGCGGCATACGCTTCGTAAACGTTCCGACCACCGTCCTGTCGCAGATAGATTCGGGGATAGGCGGGAAGACCGCTGTAGACTTCGGCGGCGTAAAAAACAGCGTCGGCGCCTTCTGGCAGCCCGCAGCGGTGATAGCAGACCCTGACGTGCTGTCCACCCTGCCCCGCCGGCAGTTCTCAAGCGGCCTTGCGGAAGCCGTAAAGGCCGGTATCATAAGGGATCCGCAGCTTTTCGAGCTCTTTGAAAAGGACGACTACGCGGACCATATCGAAGAGATAATACGCCGCTCGCTTCTTGTCAAAAAAACGATAGTTGAAGAAGACGAGCTTGAGGCCGGCAGCAGGAAGCTGCTCAATTTCGGCCACACTCTGGGGCACGCCTACGAGAGCCTCCTGGGCCCGGACGCCTGCCTTCACGGGGAGTGCGTCGCCATGGGGATGATGGCCATGCTGGACAGCCCGGAACTTAAGGCCCGGCTCGCAAAAGTCCTGGAAAGGCTCGGACTTCCCGCAAAGTGCGATGCAGACCCCGAGAAGGTCCTGGAGCTGGTGCGGAAGGACAAAAAGGCCGGACGCGGCACAATAACCGCAATCCTGGCCGATGAGATCGGCAAAGCGTATCTTAAAGACATAGACATAGAAGAACTAAGAGGGAGGCTCGCCGGATGAGCAGCACTTTCGGAAAAGCAATAAAGGTGACCCTTTTCGGAGAATCGCACGGGGAATGCGTCGGAGCCTGCGTAGAAGGGCTTGCCCCGGGGCTTAAGGTCGACATGGACTACATGAAGGCGGAGCTTTCCAAAAGAAGCGCCCGCGGGAGCATCTCCACACAGCGCCGGGAAGCCGACGAACCGCAGATAGTATCCGGCGCCATAAACGGTTTTACCGAAGGCACTCCCCTCACCGTACTTATAAAGAACAACAGCGCTGACCGCGGCGCCTACGCTGTGATGGACCACATCGCAAGGCCGTCGCACGCGGACTTCACCGCGCAGGCCAAGTACCTGGGCTTCCAGGACGCCGCAGGCGGAGGGCACTTCTCCGGAAGGCTCACCGCTCCTCTTGTCGCAGCCTGCTCCGTGATCCGCTACGCCCTCGAGGAAAAAGGCATATTCATCGGCACCCACATCAGCAGGCTGCACGATATAAGCGACCGCGCTTTAGCCGAAGACCCGGCCGCAGATATAAAAGCGCTGAACGCGGAATACTTCCCGGTGCTCGATCATGACGCGGCGCAGCGCATGAAGAGCGCCATAGAAAAAGCCGGCGCCGCAGGGGATTCCCTCGGCGGGGTGCTCGAGACCGCAGTCACAGGTCTTGATGCCGGCATAGGCGAGCCCTGGTTCGATTCCGTCGAATCCGAGCTGGCGCACGCTCTGTTTTCCATACCCGCGGTAAAAGGCGTAGAATTCGGGGCCGGATTTGCGATAACAGAGCTTTTCGGAAGCCAGGCAAACGACCCCTTTGCAATAAAGGACGGCCGCATAGTAACGCTCACCAACAACAGCGGCGGCATCAACGGCGGCATCACCAACGGCATGCCCGTAGTATTCCGCACAGCCGTAAAACCCACGGCATCCATAGCCGCAAAGCAGAAGACCGTGGACTTCATCAAGGGCGATGACGCCGAGATAGAGATCGCCGGCCGCCACGACCCGGCAATAGTCCACAGGGCCCGCGCAGCAGTGGACTCGCTCACCGCTCTGGTGATAGCCGACCTTTACGCCAGGCGCTGCGGCTACATGTGGCTCAGAGGGTAGCGCATGAAGCTGGGACTTATAGGAAAACCGCTGGGGCACAGCAAGTCCCCGTGGATACATAAGGAACTTACAGGGGCCGATTACAGCCTGTGGGAACTGGCGCCGGAGGAGCTGGACGGGTTCTTTGCGAAAAAGGATTTCGACGGGCTCAACGTCACCATACCCTACAAGCTCAAGGTCATCAAATACATGGATGACCTTGAGGGGGACGCGGCGCGCTCCGGTGCGGTAAACACCGTTATAAACAGGAACGGGCTGCTTATAGGATGCAACACAGACACCGCAGGCGCGAAGCACCTTCTTAAGAGCCTCGGAGTTCCTGTGGAAGATAAAAGAGCCGCGGTGCTCGGAAGCGGAGGCGCGGCCAGGGCGGCAGCAGAAGCGCTGAAACAGCTGGGAGCGGAGCCGTTCATCGTAAGCCGCTGCCCGGAAGACGCTGCAGGCATCAGGGGGATCCGTGCCATAAGCTACGAAGAGCTTTACAAGAATCCGCGGGGCATATCGCTGCTAGTCAACGCGACGCCTCTTGGCATGAGCCCGGATCTGGACGGCATAGCAGCAGACCTTGGCAGACTGCCGGATCTTGAAGCTGTGGCGGACGTTGTGGCAAATCCCCTTCGCACCCGCCTGATCTTCGAAGCTCAGCAAAAATGCCTTAAGGCAGCCGGCGGGATAAGGATGCTCGTGGCACAGGCATTCGCCGCAGAAGAGCTGTTTACCGGAAAGGCGCTGGACCCCGCGCTCATAGAAAAGTGCGCGGAAAAACTCATAAAGACCACCCGCAGCATAGTGCTGACGGGGATGCCCTCCGCCGGAAAGACCACGACCGGCAGGCTGCTGGCGCAAAAGGCCGGGATGCCCTTTATCGACATGGACGAGGAGCTGGAAAAACGCTTCGGAATGCCTATAGCGCAGTACTTCAGGGAGTTCGGAGAAGAATCGTTCAGGGCCCAGGAAAAGCTGCTTGCGGAAGAACTGTCGCTGCGCGAAGGCTGCGTGATAGCAACAGGCGGCGGCACGGTCCTGGATCCGGACAATATGCGGCGCCTCATGGCAAACGGCCTTGCAGTGTGGCTGGACAGGAGCCTCCCGCTGCTCAAAGCTTCAAAAGAAAGACCGCTCGCGGCAGACAAAGCAGCCCTTAAAAGGCTCTGGAACGAACGCCGCAGCATATACGAAAAATACTCGGACACCCGGATAATTGCCGACGGAAGTCCGGAAGACACAGTGTTTGAACTGATAAAACTATTACCGGAGGATAAGACATGCTGACAGCAGAAAACAGGACAGTACAGGTCGGAAGCGTAAAGATAGGCGCAGGCCAGCCCGTTGCGGTGATCGCCGGGCCCTGCTCTGTGGAATCGCAGGCTAGCCTGGACAGCATAGCCCGGGAGGTAAAAGCCGCGGGCGCCCTGATCTTAAGAGGCGGCACATACAAGCTCCGCACCTCGCCCTACTCTTTCCAGGGTCTGGGCGAAGAAGGCCTTAAGATGCTCTGCGCCGCCGGAAAAAGCTACGGCATGCCTGTAGTTTCCGAGATCATAAGCGAAAACGACATAGAAAAATACACAAATTACGTGGATATGCTCCAGATCGGGGCAAGAAATATGCAGAACGTGGCTCTTCTAAAGGCCGCAGGACGCAGCGGAAAGCCTGTGCTTTTAAAGCGCGGCATGAGCGCTACCGTAGAAGAATGGATCATGGCCGCGGAATATATAATAAACGAGGGGAACCCCGACATCATCATGTGCGAACGCGGCATACGCACCTTCGAGAACGCCACCAGGAACACCTTCGACCCAGCCGCTATCGCCATCGTAAAGATGCAGACCGGCCTTCCCGTGATAGCGGACCCTTCGCACGCCGCCGGAAACTGGGAGCTTGTTGAAGCGATAAGCCTCGCCGCAATAGCCGCAGGAGCTGACGGCCTCCTTGTGGAGGTCCACGACCACCCGGACGAAGCCATGAGCGACGGCACACAGTCCCTAAAGCCCGGCAACTTCGCCGCCCTGATGGAAAAAGCCCGCCCCGTAGCCCGCGCCGTGGGCCGCGAAATGTGACAAAGGGACGGTTCTTCTCCCCCAAACGCAAAGAATGAATGCCATCATTTCCAAAACTGGATACTCCGGCACAGTCTCCGCAAAGCTTCCGCCCAGCAAGTCCGTCTCGCACAGGCTGCTTATAGCCGCGGCGCTTGCCGAAGGCACCTCGCGCATATACAACATGGCCCGCAACAAGGACATCGAGGCCACAGTGCGCTGCTTAAGGCGCCTTGGCGTTACTGTAGATGACAGCAGCGACCCTGTACTGGTAACCGGCCCGGCGGATCTTTCCGCCTACGACGGAAAGGAGCTCGACTGCGGTGAATCCGCCAGCACCCTGCGATTCCTGCTGCCGCTGTTCGCGCAGAGCGGAAGGCGCTGCATCTTTACCGGCCGGGGAAGGCTCATGGAGCGCCCCGAGGACATCTACGAGGAGATCTACGGAAAGACCGGAGAGTTCGTCAGGATATGCGGTTCGGAGCTTACGGAGTGCTTTTCACAGCAGATCCGCGATTCCTTCCCGGGGCTGATCACCGTAAAAGGGCCGCTTGAGCCCGGGGTCTTTACCGTTCGCGGAGACATTTCCTCGCAGTTCATAAGCGGGCTGCTGTTCCTGCTGCCGCTGCTTGAGGAAGACTCGCGCATAGACGTGCTGCCGCCCTTCGGCTCAGCGCCGTACGTGGACCTTACGATAAAAGCGCTGAAGACCGCAGGAATAAAGACAGAGCTAAGGCGCCCCGCACCTTCCGAAAGAACAGATATATGTCCTCCGGCAGCAAGCATATATGTGCCGGGCGGACAGAAATACAAGGCTTTTGAAGCCAATGCGGAGGCCGACTGGTCGTCCGCAGCGGTGTTTGCGGTGCTGTCGCTGCTTCAAAGAAGGCCTGTGCTCCTTGAGGGGGCGGATCCCGCGTCCCTTCACGCGGACAGAGCCATCCTGGACTTTATGGAAAAGTTCGGGGCAAAATGTTCTGCACAGGAGCCCGGCGCTTCGGCCGGGCCTGCTGCTTCAGGCGTGCTGATAGAACCACCCGCAGAAGGCGCTCCCCTGTGTCCGGCAAACGCAGACCTTTGGGACTGCCCGGACCTGGGCCCTGTGCTTTTCGCGGCGGCAACTCAGGCCGAAGGCACATCGGTGTTCCGCAGCATAAAGCGCCTGCGCCTTAAAGAATCCGACCGCGTCTCATCCATGCAGAAAGAGCTCAAAAAGCTCGGCTGCAGCATGCGCGCAGACGAAGATACCGCGTACATAGACGGGCCGGTCAGCATCAGAGGCGGATGTACTCTCAGCTCCTGCGGCGACCACCGCATAGCCATGGCGCTGTCAGTACTTGCCTGCAGCGCGGATGAGCCGATAACAATAGAAGGCGCCGAAGCCGTAGCAAAAAGCTGGCCCGGGTTTTTCGAAGCCCTGGCAGCATGCGGCGCGGGCATTAAGATCCTGGAACCGGGGGAATAGTTATGAAGATCATGGTGATCAACGGCCCAAGCCTCAACATGCTGGGCATAAGGGAAAAAGAAGTTTACGGCAGCAAAAGCTACGGCGACCTGGTCCGTTTCATAGAGCAAAGCGCCGCACGCCTTGGCGTGCAGGTGCAGATACTGCAGTCCAACCACGAAGGACAGATCATAGACTGGCTCCAGCAGGCCTGGTTCGAAGGCTATGACGGCGTAGTGATAAACCCCGGGGCCTACACCCACACCAGCATCGCGATAGCCGACGCCATAAGGTCCATAGCGCCGCTCCCCGTCGTGGAAGTGCACCTTTCTGACATCGACGCGCGCGAAGACTACCGCAAAGTCTCCTACTGCGCCCCCTGCTGCATCGCGCAGATCAAAGGACAGGGCTTCGCCGGCTACCTGCAGGCGATCGAAAAACTGCAAAAATGGGCGGTCCTTTAATGGCACTTTCAAACTTGACATCGAAGTGCCGCTTATTTAAACTAAAAACCGTAAAACCACCAATGCTGTGACACTGAAGAGGAGTACCAAATGGCTTTAGTTACGACAAAAGAAATGTTTAAGAAGGCTTACGAAGGCGGCTACGCGATAGGCGCTTTCAACGCGGACAGCCTGGACATCATCCCGGCAGTCGTTGCCGGCGCCGCGAGCGTCAGCGCGCCCGTCATCGTCGCCGTATCCGAATTCGCGGCAAAAGCCGTCGGCCCCGGATACGTGGTCAGCACGCTTCAGGCAGCCGCTAAAACCACGGACATACCCATCGCTCTTCACCTGGACCATGCCAGGTCCCCCGAGTTCTGCAAAGAATGCGCGGACCTCGGCTTCACCTCCGTAATGATAGATGCCTCGTTCCTGGATTTCGAAAAGAACATCGAGATCAGCAAAGACGTCGCGGACTACGTACACACACGCGGAGTAGTGGTGGAAAGCGAGCTCGGAGCCATAACAGGCGTTGAGGACGACATCGTTGTGGACGAAAAGTACGGCGCGTTCACCCGCCCGCAGGATGTGGTCGAGTTCGTCAGCCGCACAGGCATAGACAGCCTCGCCATAGCCATAGGTACAGCACACGGCGCGTACAAGTTCAAGCCCGGCGAGAACCCGCAGCTCCGCTTCGACATACTCGAAGAGATCCAGGAAAAACTCCCCGGCTTCCCCCTGGTCCTGCACGGAGCGTCTTCTGTCCCCAAGGACAGGCTGGACATATTCAACAAGTACGGCGGGCAGCTTCCGCAGGCGATAGGCATCCCGGGCGAGATGCTCAGGAAAGCCGCCTCAATGGCAGTCTGCAAGGTCAACGTCGGCACCGACATCCGCGTCTGCTGGCTCGGAGAGTTCAGAAGGCAGCTCGCGGAACAGCCCTCCAAGTACGAAGTAGTCAAAGTTACAGACGCGGCCAGAAAAGCCGTAGCCGAAATGGTAGCGGCCCGCATCACAAACGTGCTGGGCTCTGACGGCAAAGCGTAAGATCATACTGCACACAAAAAGACGGCCCTTTACGGACCGTCTTTATTTATTTCTACTTCATCTGCTGCGAGGCTTTGAATCCTTTGATTATGCCCTTCGCCAGATCCACCATCGTCAGATACCAGAAGCTGACCGGCTTGGAGGTTATGACCTTTACAGGAGTGACCGAGATAAGATCGCCGGAATAGCTCGTGGCCACCCTGTAGCAGAGCGTCTGGTTCTCTTTTTCGTTGCGGGCGTAGATTATGCCGTTGCCATAGGCCAGGCCCTTGATCTCGGAACCCTCGAGCATCTTCTCCACTGTCTTGCGGTTCTGGTTGTAGAGCCACAGTGCCGGCGTGCCCTTGGACGGATAGGAGAACAGCACCTTGCCGTCGTTCTCGTCTATGTAGGAGTACGCGCCCGCGTTGAACGAACTGCCCATGGCAGCGCCCACTTCATCGGCGTATTTGCCGCGCTCCGCGGAATTGTCCGCAGGCTTCAGCTGGGCCTTGTACTCCGCGAATTTCTCGTCCGTGTTCTTAAGTATGCGCGGTCCGCGGCTGAGGCTGAACACCACTATCTCGTCCTTGTCCACGTTGTAGTAGCAGTAGGCATTGCCTATGATAGTGCCGCGGTAAGAGCTTACCTCGCTGTGCGCGTCGTGATTCACGTAAATGATAAGGCCCACGATAGCCAGTATTATTACCAGCAATATTACAAGGCCCACCGGAAAACGCCTGCGCTTTTTGCCGTCCTCGCTGATGTTCTTTTCTTTAGTTTTCTTTTCTTTCGGCTCTTTGGGCTTTTTTTCCTTAGCCCTTGTTTCTTTCTGATCGCTTCTCATCCCTTTTTCCCCTTAATCCTTAACTCTGCAGAGCTTCTTTATCATCTGCTCGAACGTCATGTCGCTGGACAGCTCAAATGTACCTATCTGCAGCCTGGTGCTGAGGTTGAGCTTGTTGACCTTGTCCACGAACGCGACCTTATCCCCGGCTTTTATAAGCTTTGCCGCTATAAGGCGCTCAGCGACCGTGTTCCAGCCCCCCTTAAATCCCTTTTCTATAGTGATAGACGCCTTTACGACATCGGCCGGAGGCGTGACCGTATTTCCGCCAGGTACCGTGTTGGCATTCGGATCTACGGTGTTGGCGCCAGGATCCACGGTGTTGGCCGGAGGAACGACTGCGTTCTGGTTAGGATCGACAGTGTTTTCCGGCGGCGTCACGGTATTCGTTTCCGCGTTGTTGGCAGGCACGGTATTGTTGGCCGGTCTGATATCCTCCGGGATAACGATCTCGTTAGCTGTATTGGCCGAAGCCTGCCTTTCCGCCATATACTCGGGATACTTCATGATGCTCGAAGAGCGCCAGATTATTATCCCCGCAGCGATAAGGACTATCAGCAGCGCCACGAATATATCGTTGATGTCGTAGATGAAATCCCTTATTCTCTTTATCATTGTTTCCCCCTTATTCCCCTTTATCCCCGGAAATAATATATATCTGATATATTATACTACTTTCCCTGCAGATTGGCAAATCTTGCTTCGAAATCTGTGCTGTGGTATCTTATGACGCCCAGGATGGTGGCAAGCGTCCAGCCCACCGGGAAGCAGGCCATCACCACAACAGGCACATTTGCCACGTAGCGCGTCATTATGAACAGGTAAAGCTGGCGTATACCTACGTAGCAGCCTATCATTATCAGCATGGGCACGAAGGTATCCCTCACCCCGCGAAGAGCCGCAGTGTAGGTCTGGTTGAAGCACTGGAACAGGTAGAACGGCGTCACCACCCTTATGAACAGCGCTCCATAAGCCATTACCGCCGGGTCGTTGTTGAAGAACGCTATTATCTGCGGGGCGAAGATCATCATCAGCCCGCCAAGAACGATGACAGGCACCAGGCACATCCTGACAGCCGTCCTTACGCCCTGTTTTGCGCGCTCGAGCTTTCCGGCCCCGAAGTTCTGCCCCACAAAGGTGGTAACAGCAAGGCCCATGGACGACAGCGGCAGGAACAGTATCAGCTCGGACTTGAAGTACGCGGTGTAGCCGCTTGAAAAGTCCGTCCCGAAATAGTTGATATAGGACACCACGAAGATGTTCGAAAAGCTTATCAGGGCCATCTGTATGGCTCCGGGAATGCCTATCTGCAGTATGTGCTTGAATATGCCGAGGTCGAAGCACAGATCCTTAAGCGATACCCTTACGCACGAATCGGTCTTAAACAGCGTTATCATGGAAAGCACCGCAGAAACGCACTGCGCGATGACCGTGGCGTAGGCGACGCCCGCGGCTCCCATGTCGAACCTGATGACGAATACCAGGTCCAGGATGATGTTGATGACGCAGGCAATGACCAGGAAATAGAACGGCCTCCTGGAATCGCCGACCGCCCTGAGTATGGACGATGCCATGTTGTAGAACACCTGGAAGGTAAGGAACTGGAAGATTATGCCCAGGTAGACCTGCGCGTGCGGCAGCATCTCGGCAGACGGGTGCAGCCAGCCTATGAGCACGTTCTTGAATATCAGGCCGAACGCGGTGAAGAACACGGAGCATATAACAGCCATGACCATGGACGTGTGCACCGTGCGCTTTACCTGCTCCATCTTGCCCGCCCCGTAGTAGTTGGAGATGACGACGCCCGCCCCGTTGGAAAGGCCCACGAAGGTGTTGACCACGAGGTTGAAAATTGGTGTTATGCAGCCTATAGCCGCGAAGGCTTCCTTGGTTGCGTAGTTGCCCAGGACCCAGGTGTCCACGGTGTTGTAGAGCTGTTGGAACAGGTTGCCTATAAGAAGCGGCAGCGCAAAAGCCAGAAGGAGCCTGAATATGCTCCCCTGGGTCATGTCCACATCGCTTCTGGACCTGCGCGAAGGACGGGCATTTACAATTTTTTCTTCGTTTTCCATTGACAGGAACTCCGTTTTTTGATACAATTTTCCCGGCGGACAGGATGCTTTAAGGGAGGCGTCATGTTCCGTCTTTTTTGTATTGCTATACTCGTTCTTCTTTCGGTGATAGATATCGTAAGTCTTACGGTGCCGGATGCGGCTGTGGTGATGCTCGTATGCGCGGCGCTGATATGGATACCTGCGGACAGCCTGATAAACGCTGTCCCGGCGGCCGCGGCTATATTGGGAGTGTGCTTACTTACCGGTCTTTTATGCAGAGCTTTGAAGCGCCCCGCCCCTTTTGGCATGGGGGATGCGAAGCTTCTTAGCGCACTTTCCCTGGGGCTTTGCGCCACCGAACTGATGCAGCTGATAGCCGCTGCGGGGATGCTCGCGGGAATCTACGCCGCTTTCCTTTTAGCCTTTAAAAAAGCCGGGCCCAAAAGCCAGATACCCTTCGTGCCTTTCATAGCCGCAGGATACGCGCTGGCTGTTCTGCCCGGCGTAGCGCTCTGAACTCAGAACAGGTCTATCTGCCTTGAAACTATTACAAGCGCAAGGTATACAGCCATCACGGCGAACGCGAGCGCGTCGCCTTTTCCGAGCTTCATCTGGTGCATCCTTGTGCGCCCGGAGCCTCCGTGGTAGCAGCGGGCCTCCATGGCCATCGCAAGGTCTCCTGCTATCCTGAATGCGGATACGAACAGAGGAACAAGCAGAGGCACCAGGGCCCTTGCCTTTTCCTTAAGGGATCCGTTCTCGAAGTCCGCGCCGCGGGCGGTCTGGGCCTTCATGATCTTGTCGGTCTCGTCTAAAAGCGTGGGTATGAAGCGCAGAGCTATCGTCATCATCATGGCCAGTTCATGCGCCGGAAGCCCTATCTTAGCCAGCGGCGAGAGCAGTTTTTCCAGACCGTCGGTAAGTTCTATAGGCTTGGTGGTAAGGGTCAGCAGCGAGGAACCGAAGATCAGAAGCACCAGCCTGAGGCCCATGAACGCTGCCCTGTATATGCCTTCCGTGGTTATCTTTACAGGCCCAAGCGTTGCTATCACCGTGCCTGTGGATGTGAACAGAAGGTTTATGATCATGGTGAGTATGATCAGGAATATTATCGGCTTTAAGCCCTTGGATATGAATTTGAAGGGTATCTTAGAGATTATGATGACGGCCGCGAGGAACACTATGCACAGCGCGAAGGCCGAAAAAGAGCGCACCACAAACAGAGATACCAGGTAGACCAGCGCGCAGATTATCTTTGTTCTGGCGTCCAGCCTGTGTATCGCGGAATCTCCCGGATAGTACTGTCCTAATGTGATGTCTCTTACTGCCATTATTTCTTAAGCGCGCGGATTATCTCGTCCGCGGTGTCGTCAAAGCTCAGGTGGTTGTCGTCGAGGTCCAGGCCGCGGTCTTTGAGCATCCAGAGGAACGCGGGGCCGGCGGGTATGTCAAGGCCCACGCTGCGGAGCTCTTCTTCGTGCTCGCAGAAGACCTCCCTGGGGGTGCCCAGAAGCATCAGCTTTCCGCGGTCCATGGCCAGCACCCTGTCCGCGTATTCCGCAACGTCGTCCATGTTGTGGGAGACGAGGATTATGGTCATGTTTTTTTCGGAGCGGATGCGGCGTATCATCTCGAGGATGTCGTCGTGGCCTTTCGGGTCCAGGCCTGCTGTGGGCTCGTCCAGGATCAGAACGCTCGGCTGCATCGCGAGCACGCCCGCAATCGCAACGCGCCTCTTCTGGCCGCCGGAAAGATCGAACGGAGAAGCCTCTCCCTTTTCGTCAGCGTTTATACCTACAAGGTCCAGGGCTTCCCTGGCCCTGGCTGCCTGCTCCTCTTCGGAAAGGCCCTGGTTCTTTGGCCCGAAACACACGTCTTTCATGACGGTCTCTTCGAAGAGCTGGTATTCCGGGTACTGGAAAACTATACCAACGCTGCGGCGCACCTGGAAGGCTTCCTTGCCCTTCTGGGTTATGACAGTCTGGGTGCCGTCTTCGGCTACCGCCACGACCTGCCCGCCCGTAGGCGCTAAAAGCCCTGCGATGCACTGCACCAGCGTGGTCTTCCCTGAGCCGGTGTGTCCTATTATTCCAAGGAACTCGCCCTGCTCCACGGTGAAACTTATGTCCTCCAGAGCCTTCGTTTCGTACGGCAGCCCCGGGCTGTATATCATGCTTAAGTTTTCTACTTTAATTTGCATAAATACTCCGCAAGCTGCGCGTCTGTGACTATGTCCGCAGGAACGTCTATGCCGTTTTCTCTGAGCCTTTTGGCCAGCCTTACGGCAAACGGCTGCTCCAGTACGCCGAGATCCTTCCTGCTGAAGATCTCCGCGGGGGAGGCGTCGGCCTCCACCTTGCCGTTGTGCATTATTATGATGCGGTCCGCTTCTGCCGCCTCTTCCATGAAATGAGTGATGAGTATGACTGTGCGCCCCTGCGAGTGGAGGGTGCGTATGATGCTCATGATCTCCTTGCGCCCTTTGGGGTCCAGCATGGCCGTAGGCTCATCGAAGACCACGCACTCCGGATCCATAGCGATGACTCCGGCTATGGCGATGCGCTGCTTCTGACCGCCGGAAAGAAGGTGCGGACCTTTCTTCCTGTGCTCGTACATGCCCACCAGCTTTAAGGACTCATCCACGCGGCGTCTTATCTCTGCGGGCTCTATGCCTATGTTTTCCGGGCCGAATGCTACATCGTCCTCCACTATGGAGGATACCAGCTGGTTGTCCGGGTTCTGGAAAACCATACCCACCTTCTGGCGTATCTCCCAGGGCGCGCTCTCCGCCACCTCGGCGGTGTTCATGCCGTCCACCAGGACTTCGCCCTCGGTAGGGATGAGCAGCGCGTTGAAATGCTTTGCCAGCGTGGACTTGCCGGAGCCGTTGCTTCCGACTATGGCCACGAAAGAGCCTCTTTCCACATCAAAAGAAACGCCGTCTACAGCCTTTACCGCTGCCTCCGGCGCGACCTCTTCTCCTTGCTCGTACGCAAACGAGACGTTTTTAAGCTGGATGATAGGGTCACTAGCCATGGAAATGATTTAATGCCTCTTGTTTTGTGTAATAATTTATTATAATCACTGAGATATAAGAAGTCAACAATAACAAAACGGCGGGTTCATCACTCCCGCCGCTTCGTTTTATCGGTCGTTATCATTTTTCAATTATTTAAGGAGGTTTAATTGAAGAAGTATTTGTTTTTTGTGGTTTAATAATAACCGGGAAATGTGTAGTTAAAAGAAGCGTTTCGTGAACGTTTCGTGAAACAGAGGTGTCGTATCGCGGAAGTTTTTTGCCATGCGTGCCAAATGAGTGATATAATATCAAAAAAATAAAAAGGGAGACCGGTCTATGCGTTTTGTCATACAAAGAGTTCAGCGCGCAAGTGTTTCTGTTGATGGCAGTATCACAGGAAAGATCGAAAAAGGCTTTCTGGTGCTTGCCGGAGTCTACGCGCAAGACTCAAAAGAAACTGCGGACAAAATGGTAAAAAAGCTCTGCGGCCTAAGGATCTTCGAGGACGGAAACGGCAAGACAAACCTGTCGCTTGCGGATGTAGGCGGAAGCCTTCTTGTTGTGTCGCAGTTCACCCTGTGCGCGGACTGCAGGCACGGCTACCGTCCGAGCTTTTCCGGCGCGGCGCCCGCTGCGGCTGCGGAGGAGATGTACGAGTACATACTCGCAAAGTGCCGCGAATACGTGCCGGATGTCCAGGCCGGGATCTTCGGCGCGGACATGAAGGTAGACCTCTTAAACGACGGCCCGTTCACCATAGTACTTGATTCTAAAGAAATATGAAAAACAACACCCAGGAAAACAGCAGCCTCGACATGAAGGTCTGCCTTCTTAACGATTCCTACCCGCCCATCATAGACGGCGTGGCAAATACTGTCGTAAACTACGCCAAGCACATACTGGACAAGGGCGGACGGCCCATAGTGATAACCCCGGAAAACCCGGACGCCGACGACAGCGGATCTCCTTTTCCCGTGTACAGATATCCAGGCATAGATGTCCGCAAAACTGTAGGCTATGTAGCGGGCTATCCGTTCTCGCCGGCCACCGCCAAACGCATAAAAGGCTCCAACGTGGACATACTGCACAGCCACTGCCCCATCTCATCCACGGTGTTCGCGCGCAGCATGAAGGGCCTTATCGACGTGCCCCTCATAATGACATACCACACCAAGTTCGACATAGACATTGCCAACGCCGTAAAAGGAAAGCTGCTGCAGGACAGCGCCATAGCTGCGCTCGTCAACAACATCAGCGCCTGCGACGAGGTCTGGGTGGTGTCCGACGGTGCCGGAAAGAACCTGCAGTCCCTGGGCTATGAGGGCGATTACATAGTCATGGAGAACGGCGTGGACATCCCGCGCGGAAGGCTGTCGGAGAGCCTTACAAGAAAGCTCACCGCAAAATCAGGCATCCCGAAGGGCGTTCCTGTATACCTCTTTGTGGGAAGGCTTATGTGGTACAAGGGCATACGCATAATACTGGACGCGCTGGCCGGCCTCAGATCGCAGGGGCTGGATTTCCGCATGGTATTCATAGGCGGAGGCCAGGACGCGGAAGAAATAAAAGCTTACAACACTAAGCTTAAGCTGGACGACAAAGTGATG